>OASQ01000065.1_pt1 | contig 75725 bp, 69 predicted proteins | sample 1475771 | NCBI WGS metagenome assembly OASQ01 (sample SAMEA2579910, study PRJEB22360) | human gut metagenome | reverse complement strand
TGGTCTCGGTCAACGCCTGCGGCAACGTTGTCGACCCCTTCACCGGCGAGTGGGTCGCCGGCATGCGCGCCGCAGCCGATAGCGACCAGATCGTCGACATGGAACTCGCAGCCTTTGCCGCCGCCGGATCCATGCAGATGCCGCTCGACCGCACCAACACCACCATCAGCTGCATCATCACCAACGTGGAACTCACTAAGGCACAAGCCACCAAGGTCTCCCAGATGGCCGCAGACGCCTACGCACACGCCATCCGTCCCACGCACACCACCAACGACGGCGACACCATCTACACCCTCGCCAGCGGCAAACTGGGCGCCCAGGCAAGCGCCGCCGTTCCCCTGGACCTGTTGGGCATGCTCGCCGTAAGGGCCTTACAGACCGCCATCGTAAACGGAGCCAAAACCGCCAAAACCTCCCACGGAATCCCAGGTGCTGCGAAGTAATCTCACTCGACCGTCGGTCGGAGGCGGGCGGGCATTACGTTTGCTGCTCTACAGTCCTATGCAAGACGAAGGCCACATTAAGTGGCCTTCTTTGCATGCGGAACTCGCGACAAACGTAATGCCCGCCCGCCTCCGACCGACTACCAACTAATATTTTTTCAGCCCAGGCCCCTGTGTACCGCGCGTCGAAGATCTTCAAATTCAAATAACCTGACAATCGATTCTTATAGCAGAGGCCCCTTGGCCTTTAGTTTGATACAAGTTCCGCACGAGCCGGAAAGCACTTAATGTGCTTTCCGTGCGAGCAGGACTGTTCGCAGTAGCAAACTAAAGGCCAAGGGGCCCAGTCAACCTATCAGCAGCGATTACTCGGCAGCTAGTTGAATTTGAAGATCTTTGAGGCAAGACGGTATAGGCCGAGTGTGGTTTTGTCACCGGCACGACCGCGCAGATTGGTGAAGAACCCGACCACGCCGTAGCGGGCACGACGATACATGCGCTCGTCATAGGCCTTCAAATCATTCCACAGCGTCTTTAGGCGCTCGTCGGCGCAATCTTCCTCGGAAAGCTTGGTAAGCACCGAGCAGATCGCCATCATCATGGTGAAGTAGCCCATCATGTACGAACGCAGGCGCGACGACCCAACATCGCTGTACAAGTGGTACGACTCCATCATGATACGCGTAACACGGAACTGCTGGTCCAGACGCTTGACCATCGTTGCCTCGTTGACGCTCTGGCCCTCGCGACCGATAAAGTAGCGGTAGAGGTCGATGTCGGCGTAGTACATAGTCTTGCAACGCGGCAGCGGCACGTAGGCGTAGATGTTGTCCACATAGAACGTGTGCGGCGGCATGGGAAGGTTGGACTCGCGCAGCACATCCGTGCGATAGCACAGGCTGTGCATGAGAAGGTTCTGGTCCAGGCGGAAATGACCGATCTGATCCCAGGAAAAGATCTTTTTGCGCGGCAGGGCAAATTTGTAGCCAATAGCGGTATGCGTGCCCTCGTAAACCTTCTCGTACACGTAGTTCGAGATAAACAGGTCGACGCGCTGGTCGCGCTCCTCAAAGCCACGCAAAATCGACAGCATGGTCGAAAGCGCCGCACCGTCGAGCCAGTCGTCCGAGTCGACAACCTTGTAGTAGGTGCCCTGCGCCTCGCGCAGGCCCGAAAGGACGGCGATACCGTGGCCGCCATTCTCCTGGTGCACCGCGCGGATGATTCCAGGATAACGGGCCTCCCACTCGTCGGCCTTGGCGGCCGTCTCGTCCTTGGAGCCGTCGTCCACCACGATAATCTCGATATCGGTGGCGTAATTGCTCCCCTCCAAGATGGAGGTGATGCAATGGTCCATGTCCTTGGCGGCGTTATACGAGGGAATACCGAATGTTATGACTTTATGCATGGCAGGCGATAATCTCATCCGAAAGTTCGAGGGCGGAATTGGTCACGGCGTCCATATCGTAGTAACGATACTCAGCCAGACGACCCACCGGGTGGAAGTTCGTCAGGTTCTGGACGCGCTCAAGATAGCGCTCGTAGAGCTCACGGTTCTCGGGCTCCAGGATAGCGTAGTACGGCGTCTCGCCCGAACCGGGCGTATAGGCCTTGGAGTACTCCTTCATGATGGTGGTCTTGCCGGGCAAAACCTGACCGGTCATGTTCTTGAACTCGGTGATGCGCGTGTAGTCCTCGCTCGTGGTGTAGTTAACGGTGCCCACAGGCTGGAACTGATCCATATCGAGCGTCTCGAACTTCATATCGAGCGTGCGGTACGGCAGCGCGCCCAGGTCGAGGTTGAACAGCTCGTCGAGTGGACCGGTGTAGACGATCTCGCCACCATAGACCTTACCGTCGATCTTGACGGTAGTCTCGTCGATCTCAAAGAGGTCACGGGCGTCTACGTCACAGAATACGTCAATCAGGTCGTGATCGAGCATATGCTCGAACAACGCGGTATAGCCGTCCTGCGGCATGCCCTGGAAAGGAGCCTGCGGAAAGTAGCGATCGTCATCGCCCACAAAGACGGGAACGCGGCCGGTGATCGAGGGGTCGATCTGATCGGGCGTCTGGCCCCACTGCTTCATGGTGTAATGCAAAAAGACGTTCTCATAGACATAATCGGCGACCTCGGCAAGATCCGGGTCGTTCTTCTTGCGCAGCTCCATAATGGGCACCTTGACGTCCTTGCCAAAGGTCTCCACGAGCTTTTGGTACAGTTCCTCGCCGCGCTCATCGCCAAAGGCAAGCTTAAGGCTCGCATGGTTAAAGGGCACGGGCATAAGGGTACCGTTGATGTTGGCGAGCACCTTGTGCTGGTAGTCCGTCCACTTGGTAAAGCGCGACAGGAAGTTATGCACGCGCTCGTTAAAGGTATGGTAGATGTGCGGGCCATACTCGTGGACAAGGATTCCCGCCTCGTCAGTGCAGTCGAAGGCATTGCCCGCAATGTGGCTACGGCGCTCCAAAACGGCAACACGATAGCCGATGGTTTCGGCAAGACGGCGGGCGCAAACGGCACCGGCATATCCAGCACCGACGACAATCATGTCGTACGCGCCGGCGTTAAAGCCTTCAGGCAGGCCTGAGGTAATCTGCATCGATACTCCTTGTCAAAAGCCACGGGCTCGTTAGCTGGGCTTTTCTCGAACATTCTTCGAGACATATTTATCAGAGCGATTATAGCGCTAATGCGTCCTATAATGAGCTTGCCACACAAGGAAAGCTCAAGCACCGCGGCGTACATAATTGAAAGGTAAACCCGCTAGCAGCGGGTTTATTCGTGTACAGCCGAGGGCCTGGAGCTTAGCAAAACGCTTGTAAGGAGTAACATGAGCGATTTCCTAAACCGTATGAAGTCTGCCGCCAAGGCCGACCTTAAGACCATCGTCCTGCCCGAGGGCGAGGATCCGCGTACCATCGTCGCGGCAAACAAAATCATCGAGGAGGGCCTGGCAAAGCTCGTCATCCTGGGCAACCCCGACGAGATCGACGTTCCCGGCGCTACCGTCATCGATCCGCGCAACGCCGAGAAGCACGAGGAGTACGCGCAGAAGTTTGCCGAGCTCCGCGCCAAGAAGGGTGTCACCATCGAGCAGGCTCGCGCCCAGGTGATGGACGCCACCTACTTTGGCACCATGATGGTCAAGATGGGCGACGCCGACGGCCTTGTCTCCGGCGCCTGCCACTCCACCGCCAACACCCTGCGCCCTGCGCTGCAGATCCTCAAGACTGCCCCGGGCACCAAACTGGTCTCGGCCTTCTTCGTGATGTGCACCGACACCCCGCAGTTCGGCACCGACGGCACGCTGATCTTCGCCGACTGCGGCCTCAACATCAACCCGTCCTCCGACGAGCTCTCCGAGATCGCCATCGCCTCGGCCCACTCCTGGTCCACCTTCATGGGCAACGTTGAGCCGCACGTGGCCATGCTCTCCTACTCCACCATGGGCTCCGCCGGTGGCGAGGTCGCCAAGAAGGTCCAGGAGGCCGTGAAGTTCTGCAAGGAGAAGGCTCCCGAGCTCGCCATCGACGGCGACCTGCAGCTCGATGCCGCTATCGTCCCCACCGTCGCCCAGCTCAAGGCTCCCGGCTCCTCCGTCGCCGGTAAGGCCAACGTGCTCGTGTTCCCCGACCTCGAGGCTGGCAACATCGGCTACAAGCTGGTCCAGCGCTTCGCTGGCGCTGACGCCTACGGCCCCATCCTGCAGGGCATCGCCAAGCCGGTTAACGACCTGTCGCGCGGCTGCTCTGCCGACGACATCGTGGGTGTCGTGGCCATCACCGCCGTCCAGGCTCAGATGGCTGAGTAGCGGACATATCCCCTCGGGACAGGAATTTCCACCTGCTAGCAAAAAGGCCTCCGGAGCTGTTGCTCTGGAGGCCTTTCGTTTACTTGCAAATGCGCGCGTTAGTTGTTCTTGGTCAGGCGCTCGACGTCGTGGGCGATCATGTATTCCTCGTCGGTGGGGATGACCATAACCGTGACGGAAGAGCCGGCGGCGCTGATGACCTGTGGGCCGTTGCCCACGGCCTCGCGGTTCTTGTTGTTGTCGATGCGCACGCCCAGCCACTCAAAGCAGTCGCAGAAGGCCTTGCGGATCGACCAGTCGTTCTCGCCGATGCCGGCGGTAAAGGTAATGGTGTCCACGCCCGCCATGGAAGCGATCATGGAACCGGCCTGCTGCATGGCCTTGTAGGCAAACATATCAAAGGCGAGCAGGCAGCGCTCGTCGCCCTCGGAGGCACGTGTACGGATGTCACGGGCATCGTTGGAGATGCCCGAGATGGCAAGCAGACCGGACTGCTTGTTCATCATGTCGTCGACTTCCTGGTAACTGTAGCCGCCCTCGCGCTGAAGATAGCACACGGTGGCCGGGTCGATGGAACCGCAACGGGTACCCATCATCAGGCCGTCAAGCGGCGTGAGGCCCATCGTGGTGTCGCGGCACACGCCGTCCTCAATGGCGGCAAGCGAAGCACCGTTGCCCAGATGGCACGAAAGCAGGCGGTGGCAGCGCGAGCCCAGGATCTCCTTGGCCATCATCCACTCGTAGCGGTGGCTCGTACCGTGTGCGCCGTACTTGCGCACGTGGTACTTGTCGCACACGTCCTTAGGCAGCGCGTAGGTGTAGGCGACCTCGGGCATGGTCATGTGGAACGAGGTGTCGAAGACCGCCACGTTGGGCAGCTCCGGATACTTCTCGCGGCAATATTCGATTGCCGCGGCCTCGCCGTAGTTGTGCAGCGGAGCAAGCGGTGCCACCTCAAGAATCTTGGCCATAACCTCGTCGTCGACAACCGCGGAATCATCGAAGTGCCAGCCGCCCTGAACGATACGATGCCCAATGCCATCAATCGTAAAGTCGGTCTTCTCGAGCTCCTCGAGCACGCGAGCGATAGCAGAGCGATGATCAGGGAAAGGGACCTCCTCGGTCTGCTTAGCGCCACCGTTCTCGGAGTGGCCAAAGATGCCCATGTCCGATCCGATACGCTCGCAGTTGCCCTTGGCGAAAACCTTGCGGGTATCGGTATCCAAAAGCTGATATTTAAGGCTTGAGCTGCCGGCGTTGACAACAAGTACGTTCATGAGACTCCTTCGCAGTGCAATACGGTCGACGCAGGCCCCTTAAGGCGGCCGCATTTTAATAAGAAGTTATCATATCTTGATAAATAGATATCAGCATATCGCCCAACGCGCGCAAAAGAGGGGCCGAACGGCGCTCGGTCGTCCAGCCCCTCCCCTCTTGCAATTACTTGCCGTTGACGATGCGCTCGACGTCGGAAGCGATCATGAACTCCTCGTCCGTAGGGATGACGAAAATCTTGACCTTGGAATCCTTGGCGGACAGGCACCAAGCGCCGTCGCCACGCAGGGCATTACGGGCGTGATCCATCTTGACGCCCATAAAGGCCAGACGATCGGCCACGCCAGCGCGAACGGCCGGAGCGTGCTCGCCGATGCCGGCGGTAAAGACCAGGGTGTCCATGCCGCACATGGAGGTGGCCATCTCGGCGGCCTTAGCGGCAATCTTGTAGACGAACATGTCGAAGGCGAGCTGAGCCTCGGGGTCACCAGCAGCGGCGAGCTCCTCAACGTTGCGGCAGTCGTTGGTCTTGCCACCGGTCACAGCCAAAAGGCCAGACTTCTTGTTCATCATCTCGTCGACCTCGTCGAAGGTGTAGCCACCCTCGCGCTGCAGGTAGCACACGGTAGCCGGGTCGATGGAGCCGCAGCGGGTGCCCATCATGACGCCGTCGAGCGGCGTCAAGCCCATGGTGGTGTCCATGCACTTGCCGTCCTCGATGGCGCACAGGGAAGCGCCGGAGCCGATATGGCACACGACGACCTTGCGGGCCTCGCCGTTGGTCATCTCGGCGACCTTCTTGGAGATGTAGCGATAGCTGGTGCCGTGGGCGCCGTACTTACGGATGTGCAGCTTGTCGCAAACATCCTTGGGAAGGGCGTAGGTCTTGGCGACCTCGGGCATGTTGAAGTGGAAAGCGGTGTCGTAGACCGTGACGTTGGGCAGATCGGGATACTGCTCCAGGCAGTACTCGATAACGTTGGCCTCGGGGTTGTTGTGCAGCGGCGCCAGCGGGGCGACCTCGCGAATCTTGGCGAGGACGTCCTCGTCGACGAGGGAGGAATCACCAAAGTACCAACCGCCCTGAACGATACGGTGGCCGATGCCCTCGATCTTGACGCCGTTGGCCTCAAGGTCCTTCAGGACGACCTCGATGGCGACCTTGTGGTCGGGGAACTCGATGTTCTCGGTCACCTTCTTGGAGCCATTGGCAGCATGGGTGAAGGTACCACCGGTAAAGCAGACGCGCTCGCAGGAGCCCTTTGCGGACACCTTATGGGACTTGGTGTCGATGACCTGATACTTAAGGGTCGAAGATCCCGCGTTGACGACCAGAACGTTCATGTGTCTCCCTACTAACAGGCGGTGTGGCGCCGCCAGGTTACATACGCTTCAATAATAAACCCAAACGCCCTCGCGCTCGGGTTTATTGCGTTGATATATAAGTTATCGGTGCCTAAATACTCATGGCCTTTGACTTGTAAGACGAAATAGCGCGGGGATATACACCAGGGAAGAAATCCCGAGCGCAACAAGCAATACGACTCGAATGCCCGCGATGCTGCTCAACGCAGCATTGAACAGATAGAAAAGGATGGCACCCACCGCCACCATCTGGCTTTGGACCGAAATCAGTGAACAGCGCATCGAAGAATCGACAGCATTTTGAAAAATTGAGTATTTAATTGGAGCAAATAACGAGTACGCGACCGTCTGCAGTACATAGAACACGGGCAGCAAATAGACCGGAGTAAAGGGAATCAAAAACAGAGCAGCCAGGGAAAGGCGCACGATGCCGCAAATACGCGCAAAACGGCCCTTGTCGACATGAGCAATCACACTGGGCACAATAAGCCCCATGGAGGCCGAGGCAAGAAGCTGGACCGCAATGATCACACCCGAAGCGACGGCATTCATTCCGCGACCCGCAAGCAACAGTGAGAAAAAGTCTTCCAGGGCGACAAAAGCAAATGCCTGAGAGCAGTCCATGATGAACGCTGAACGAAGAATGCCGTTACGCGCAATAGCGGCACCGATCATCTTCGGGCTCATTCCATGCCCAGGTGTCACCGCAGCGCCCTCTCTTCTCGCCTCAGGAATACAGACAACGACAACCAACGTCAACACCATTGCGATGATATCTGCCAAAAGACCAATGAGATACGCGCCAGCGGACGAAATGAAACCGCCCACACAAGCGGAGAGGGCATAAGAGGCATAGAAAACAAATCGCTCAACGACATTAAGCCTTACGAGCTGGTCCAGAGAGACGCTGTCAATGTAAATCGCTTCCATGGACCCGCTCATACATGCAGCGGCAAAACCTTTGAGAGCAAACGCGCCGATTAAAAGCAGAGGAGAACGGACGAGAAGCAGGGCGGCGTAGTATCCAAGCATCCCCACGACGCCAACGAGACCACTTGTCTTTCGTCCAAACCTATCGGCAATATAGCCAGTGGGAACTTCAAGGATGAACTTGCTCACTTGATATGCAATCATCATGCTAGAAATCGCCACCATCGAGAATCCGACGAATTCAAGGTAAACCGTCAGAAAATACAAAATGGTGCTGAAGTTCGACAGAAAAACAAACGTCATATAAAGCAAAACCGTACGGTTTTTCATGCTCCGCCCTCCAAGAGTCAACAATCTAAATCGGAATCTTGGAAAAGCATGAGGGCAAAGCCGTCAGTCATGTGTTACAAGGCGTCAACATTCACTTGACGACACGAGGCCAAATGGCCTCACGAAGCAAGATGACGCAATAGGTGAAGAAATACCGTCTGGTGTCGATCGGTCCAGGCATTTTGTCGATAGCAAAAGTAGATGGGCAAGGCTACGTCATGCGAACCTTCAATAGAGTACTCGCTCACTTCCGACCCATCTGATGCGAGAGAAGAGCCAGAAAAACCCAATATCAATCCCCCGGCTTGAAGAAACTCAGCCTGCGCTCTGTTTCCGTATTCGACGTCGCGGAAGCGGAAATTAACCAGCTGAGCTTCGGGGCATTGATTGATCGCATTGAGACAGGGCGACAAATTAATGGGAACAGCTAACCTGCCGCCCAGTAACTCACGAACGGTCATAGCACCCACAGATTGATGACCCGCTGGGCACGAAAGAACCTTGAGCTCCTTTTCACCCAAGTATTTCGAAGAAAGGACACTGTCCCTTGGTTCCTCAAATGAGATGGCCGCATCCGAAATGCCAAGCACAAGTGATTCAAAGCATGTAGCCGTTGGCTGATGCCACACATCAAGGTGAATCTGAGGGTGCGAGCTTTCAAACGAGTCGTACCAGTTTTCGGAAAAAAGACGCCCCCGCCCGTGAAGACAGGGGACGTAAAGACGAAAGTGGCCGTCGGGCGAAACGCCACCGTTCCCCGATTGGGTGTACTTTTTGAGATCGTCGACTTGTGCCAGGATCACGCGTGCACGACGCGCAAATTCTCTGCCCGCCGGAGACAAAACAGCCTCCCCCGCCGATCGATTGAGCAAAACGATCTGATACTCAGACTCCAGTTTCTTAATTGCCGACGAGACAGCCTGTGGGCTCACGTGAACGGCGCGAGCCGCTTTGCGCACGCCGCCATAGTTCGCTACCGCTTGAAGGTATTCGAGTTGAGAAAGCTGCATAGATTACTCCAAAGGCAGCCAAGTCGACGGCCTACGCGCCCTCAGATGAGGTTCTCACCCAAGTTCTTGCCGCCGAGGACGTGCATATGGAAATGCATGACGGTCTGACCGGCGTTGACGCCCTTGTTGGAGATGACGCGGAAACCGTCCTCCAGGCCCTTGGCCTTAGCGACCTCCTGGATGGCGTGAGCCATGGCGCCCATGGTCTCGGCCGGCACGTTATCGGCGATATCGTTGTAGTGCTTCTTGGGGATCACGAGCGTGTGGACCGGCGCCTGGGGGTTGAGGTCGTCGAAGGCGATGACCTGGTCGTCCTCATAGACAACGGTCGAAGGGATCTCGTGGTTGGCAATTTTGCAGAAGATGCAATCACACATGGCTGGTTCCTTTCTTACAGACCAAGGTAATTATATTTGGTCGAGATGGTTAGAACGAAAGGCTGTCGTCGGTGTTGGCGGCTTCGCCGTCGGCGAGCACGTCGTTGCCGTCGACGTCCTTCAGGAGCACCGAGACCTTCTGCTCGGCATCGGACAGGCGGGTACGCAGGCTCTTGAGGAGCTCGACGCCGCGGGTATAGCTCTCAAGCGACTCCTCGAGCTCCATATCGCCCGATTCCAAGCTGCGTATGATGAGCTCCAACTCCTGCGAAGCCTGCTTGTACGTAAGCTGCTCGACCGGGGTCTTTTCTGCCATATCTGTTTCCTTTCCTAAAGGTTTATCGCTGTGAAACGCGGCCTACTCGACCGTATTGACCGTTGCCGCCACGTTGCCGTCTGCCATGCGTACACGAATGGCATCGCCGGGCTTAAAGGTCTTGGCGCTCGTGGCCACCCCATCATCGCTGTACGCGATGGAATAACCACGGGCAAGCACCTTGAGCGGCGACAGGGCATCGAGCGAGGCTGCCGCACGGCCCAGGTCGGACGCGGGTTTGCTGAGCATCGTACGTCCCTGATGCTCCAGACGGGAACTCGCAAGCGTGAGCGCATGGCGCTTGCCATCGAGTCCCGAGGTGCTTGTAGCCAGACGCTCGGGCAGGCGTTCAAAGCTGGATCGGAACGCCCCGACCGAGCGCGTTATGGCACCGGACAAACGATCGGCCGTCAAGGCAAGCTCTGACTCACGACGCTCGACCATAAATGTCGGATCGTTGAGACACGGGCGGCATGCGGCCGCATCGAGCGCGTCGCCCAAGCGAGCAGCAAACCCCGGGGACCGCTGCAGCCGCGCCCCCCAACCGAGCCGTATAGGTATCCCAGGAACGACGGCCACGCTGATCGAGCATCTCCAGGTCGACCTGGGCCGACCCAATCATCGATGCCATCGCGGCACCCAGGCGCTGATGGCGCGCCTCGAGCACATCGACCAACTCCGTCAGAGCCGGCGCCACCGATTCGGCCGCCGCCGTGGGCGTGGAGGCACGGCGGTCGCTCACCATATCGCAGATCGAGGTATCGGGCTCATGGCCAATGCCGGTCACCACGGGCACAGGACAAGCCGCCACCGCGCGGGCAAGCTCCTCGTCATTGAAGGTCATGAGGTCCTCAAAGGAGCCGCCGCCGCGCACCAGCAAAATACAGTCGGGCGCCGGCGTAATGGAAGCGGCACGGCGCAAGCCCTCAATGAGCTCGACCGGCGCACCCTCGCCTTGAACCTTGGCGCCCACGCAGACAAGCTCGACGAGCGGATTGCGACGGCGCAGCGTACGCTTGACGTCGTCGATTACGGCGCCCGAAAGCGAGGTGACGACTGCCACGCGCGAGCAGAACACCGGAATGCGACGTTTGCGCGCTTCGTCCATCAGGCCCTCGCGGCGAAGCTTTTCGGCCAACTGCGCCACTTGTTGACGCAGCAAGCCCTCCCCCGCCAGCGAGAACGAGCGGGCGACAAAGCTCATGCGGCCCGTGGCCTTATAGAGATTGAAGCTACCCTTAAAGCTCACCTGCATGCCGTCGCGCAAGTCGAAGGTGCGCTTGAGATAGGCGCCCTTCCAAATGATGCAGTCAACGGCGGCCGAATCGTCCTTGATCTGGAAATAGCAGTGACCGCTTCGGGCGTTAGGACCACGAAAACCCGTGACCTCGCCCAGGACACTCAGCTGCGGAATGGCATCGAGCGCACCGGCAGCGATTTCTACCGCCTGGCTCACGCTGAGCTCCTTGCGCTCCTGCTCGTCCGAACCGTCGAACTCGGCGGAAACGGCATTACCGGTTAGGTTCCAGCCTGCCACGCAGCCTCCTTTCGTCATCGTGCACAAGGGCTCCGGCCCCGTGCGAAATTAAGTCCAACACATAGTACAGCGCCGCGAGGACGCGAATCCCCGCGGCGCCCAGCGACCCAATTTGTTATCGGTTGGAGTTTCTGTTGTAGCGAGCCATAAGATAGAGCAGCTGAATAATCGAGGTGAGAGCTGCAGCAACATAGGTAAGTGCGGCTGCCGTCAGCACCTTCTTGGCGCCGTTGACCTGCTTGGAACTCATACCCGACTGCTCGATGTACGCCACAGCACGTCGGCTGGCGTCAATCTCAACAGGCAACGTAACGAGTTGGAACAGCACGCTAAACGAGAAGAAAATCAACGCGAGGGTCGTAAGCCCCGCGATGTTCATAAACAGGCCCATGAGTAGCACGATGGTCCAGGTGTTCTGGGTAAAGTTAACGACCGGGACCAGGGCGGTGCGCACCTTCATCATGGCGTAGCCGCTTTGACGCTGGGCGGCATGGCCCGCCTCATGGCAGGCCACGGCAACGCTTGCGACCGATCCGCCCGAACGGTTGGCATCAGAGAGGTACAGGTTGTTGTCCTGCGGGTTGTAATGATCGGTGAGCTCACCAGCGACGCCCTCGATACCCACGGCGTTGCAACCGTTGGCATCGAGCATGCGGCGAGCGACCGTGGCACCCGTATCGCCGTCCGAGCGCACCTTAGACCACGTCTTGTACGTCGAGTTGATATAGCTCTGCGCGGCAAGGCCAAGCACCGTGCAGACAAGAACAACCAGCAGGTACAGCGGGTCGATGCCAAAGCCGTATCCATAGTAATAAGGCATGCGAATTCCTCCGAATCGAGTTACACGTTGGAGGCATTCTACCCACTCAAGCGGCTAGTCTTCCTTATAGCAATTCAATTTTGCCGTCTTTCACCGTCAACCCCATATTGCCCGAGAGCAAATCGTCCAGGCGCGAACCCACGAGCTCAAAGCGCCAGCCTTCGCGCAGGGGGCTCTGCTCGGGGTGCTCAATATAGTCGGCCAGGTCATCGCGCGAGGCGATGACCGAGGTCGCCACGCCCGAGCGCTCGGCAACCAGGCGAATGAGCGCATACATGAGATCCGTCACGCTCTCCAACTCCGGAGAGATCTGGCGATGCCCGCGCACCATGAGCGGCAGGCGATCGTGCGGGCAGCTTGCGCCACGCTTGATGGCCATGAGCGCACCGTCCACGTCGCGCTCCCCCAACTGATCGGTACCGCGAATGCTACGGAACTCCTCAACGCGCACGGGATTGCGCTTGACGAGCGCAAGCAGCGTGTCGTCGGACATGACCCACTTGCGCGGGATGTTACGGCGCTCGGCGCGGTCCTCGCGCCAGGCGGCGAGCTCGCGCGCGATGCCCAGCTGGTGGCGGCTGCACGAGTTGATGCGCTTGACCTTGCGGAATGCCTCGTGACGGTCGGCGCGATAGTGCGACTCGTCAGCCAGCGGGCGTAGCTCGTCGAGCACCCAGTCCACACGGCCCAGCTCGCGCAGGCGACTCATCATCTCGGTATAGGCGACGATCAAGTACTTGACGTCATCAATCGCGTACTCAATCTGCTTATCGGTCAGCGGGCGACGCGACCAGTCGGTCAGCGACTCGGTCTTGGGCAGCGAGACGCCGCAAAACGTCTGAACAAGCGCGCCATACGAAATCTGCTGGCGCTCGCCCAAAAAGGCAGCGGCGACCTGCGTATCGAAAATCGGTCGTGGCAGCACGCCCACGGTATGGAGCATAACCTCCATATCCTGCGAGCAGGCGTGGAAGACCTTAGTCACGCTCTCGTCTGCCATAAGCTCGGCCAGCGGCGATAGGTCGTCGATTACCAGAGGGTCGACCGCGACGCTCTCGGCAGGGGTGGCAATCTGAACCAAACACAGACGCGGATGGAACGTGCGCTCGCGCAAAAACTCGGTATCGACGGCAATCGCGTCGAACTCACGGGCGCGCTGGCAAAAGTCGAGTAAAGCCTGATGTGTGGAAATGTACATATCAACCCATCGAATAAGGTTAGGCCCGAAAAACACGGGTAGGATATCGGCATTGCCTTACAACTATACTCGGTTAGTCACAGAACGGGAACGTAAGTATGCGCTGCCTTATCATCCATAACCCTGCATCGGGCCCCAGCTCAGATGAAATCTACGCATTCACGCACGCCCTCGCGCAGGGCGGCGACGAGGTCGTGATGCGCTTTATCGGCGATGGCATGGAGCCCGAGGACGCCGTGGCAGACGTGCGCGAGTTTGATCGCGTGGTCGTTTCGGGCGGCGACGGCACCGTCTCCAACGTGCTCGACCAGATGCGCGGGTGCGGTGTCCCCACGCTCGTCTTCCCCTCCGGCACAGCCTGCCTGTTCTTTAACAACATCGGTAATGCCCCCGAGGCAGCGGCGCTTGCCAAGGCTTGCCGCGCCGGTCGCACGGTCAAAGTGGACATGGGCGAGCTCTTTTGGCTCGACGAGAACGGCAACGAGAAGCGCCACGGTTTTATCATCATCGCCGGCTCGGGCTTCGACGCCGAGATCATGATGAAGGCCGCCCCCACCAAAAACGACATCGGCGAGATCGCCTACTTCCTCTCTGCGCTCGCCACGCCCAACCCTACGGTAGCGCACTTTACGATTGAGCATGACGGCATTGTCGAGGAGCTCGACGGCATCTGCTGCATGGCAGGCAACACCTCGGTCATCCAAAACGACATCAACCTGTTCCCCGACTGTCGCATGAACGACGGCATGGTCGACATCGCGGTTATCGAGCCCGTAAAAACCGTGCAATTGCTGCCCACCGTGATCACCGCTGCGCTTGACCCCGCCGGCAAGGTGCTCGGTCGCCCGCAGTTCAAGATCATCCAGACCAAGGAAGCCAAGATCACCTGCACGCCGTCGCTGGGCATGCAGTTCGATGGCGAGATTATTTCCAGCAACTCCGGCGTCTTTGGCGCCCGCGCACTCCCGCAATGTCTCGACCTGATCGTCGATGAATTCTCGCCACTCGGTAAATAGGAGGACCCCATGAACGACAATCCCCTGCTCGGCTTTATCGTCATTGTTTTGGCCATGCTCGTAGGCTATGCAATCAACGTGATCCACCGTCGGAAGAAGTAATTCCACATTGGTATGATATTCATCCAATTATCGTCTCCCCTACTGTTTATGCATTTGCCAAACAGCGGGGGATTTTTCATTTCGGGTATTTCCAGACGCTTTATTCAGGTGCAGTAATTGCAGGGAGTCTTTATTTGGCTAAAGCTACAAACTGAGTATAATTAACCACTCATCGCATATTTCATTACGCTTATCGAGTAAGTATCTTTCATAGATGAATATTGTTTCCAGTTCGTTACGCTAGTGGGGTGTCTTTATTGGCTGAAGCCCTCTGGCGACAGAGGGCTTTCGCACGCTGGGAGGGATTATGAGGAAAACTCACCCCGTCAACGCGCTCAAGAAGCTAGGCATAGGCCTCGCCTTTGGAGCTGCAACCATCATGTCCATGCCGACCTCTGCGCTCGCCTGCACGCAGATCTACATGGGCAAAAACCTAACGGCCGATGGCAATACGTATTATGGCCGCACCGAGGACGTTGGCACACGTTACCTCAAGCACTATGGCATTGAACCCTCGCATGGTCCCGGCCATATCTACGGCTCAGACGAGTCCGACTTCGCATACACCTCGACCAAGACCACATATCGTTATAGCTACGTGCGCGACCACCCTTCGCAGTGGCACGGACGCTGGGACGCCTACTCCGAAGCGGGAATTAACGAGAAGGGCGTTTCTTGCTCTGCCACGCTGAGCACGAGCATGAATGACGAAGCAAAGGCCGCAGATCCCCTGACCAAAACAGGCATCAGCGAATACGTCTACGCCGGCGTCATCCTTGGCGAGAGCGGCACGGCCCGCGAGGGAGTCGAGCTCATCGGCAGGCTCATTAACGAACAGGGCGCCAACGCCAACGACCAGCTCATCATTGCCGACAACAATGAGACCTGGCTGTTCGCCGCGCTTTCCGGCCATCAGTGGATTGCCATGAAGTTGACCGATGATATCGCATCGCTCAATCCCAATATCAGCAATCTCAACTTCAAGGTTAACCTCGATGACACCGTAAACTGCATTCACTCCGAAGACATTAAGTCCCTACCTGAAGAAAAGGGTTTCGCCAAGTATTTCGACGACGGACAGTTCGATGTTGCCCAGACCTACGGTTCGCCCATCGACAAAACTTCCGTTCACGCTTGGTCGCGCTACGTCCAGGGCCGCGATTACCTTGGGGCTCCGCTTACTGAGGGCACCGACTATGAAATCGTCCAGGACACTAGCGAAAAACCGCGCGCTAAGGTTGGCGCCATGGTAAATGAAATGCAGCCGCTGTTCTTCCAACCCGAAAAGTCCGGTTGGAATACTTTTGAACTTATTCGCGCCTTTGGCAATCGTGGCGAAAACGTTCCCGGCCTCAGCGCCAACACCGATGGCGCCTATTGCATCGGCACCGAGCGCAACGGTGAGGCCCATCTCTTCCAGATTCGCAACGGCCTCAACCCTGAAATTGCGACCATCCAATGGGAGATGCTCTCTCGAGCTGAATTCTCCATCGCCATCCCGCTGTACTCCGCCCTGATGACCGAGGTCAGCCCCTACTTCAGCGACCAGACCGTATCTTTCGACCACTGCGACGAAACAGACGTTGTAAACAACGAAGAGCCTGAGAACTCCATCAACTACGTCTTTATGGACATCAGCTCGCTTGCCTTCGAGAATCGTGCCACCCTCGGTGCTGGCGTCCATGCCTATCTTGACGCCCTCCAGAATGAGCTCATCGAGCAGAACAAGGAAGTTGACGCCGCCATGCTGGCCGAAACGACCACCGAGGGCCGCACTGCCCTAGCCAACAAGGCCGGCAAGGCTGCCACCGAGAACACCTACAAGAAGTGCAAGGCCCTGCTCCAGGAGATGCGCGCCTATCAGAAGGCCGGAAACTTCGAACAGCCCTTCACCCCAAGCGATCTGAACACCGAGACCAAGGGCCTCAAGGTGTCCATTACCTACGCCCAGGACGCTCTTGCCACCGACCCGGTCACCCCGGATCAGCCCGGCACCCCCGAGCAGCCCGGCAAGCCCGAGCAGCCCGGCACCCCCGAGCAGCCTGAGCAGCCCGCTAAGCCCGAACAGCCCACCACCAAGCCCGAGAAGCCCGGCAAGTCGGACAACACCACGACCACGGTAACCACCAACAAGACGAACACCAAGGGCGGCCTGCCCACCACTGGCGATCGTTTTGATGGCCGCATGGTGGCCGTATTCGCCATCGCTGGCGTTGCCGTCATCTCCGCAGGCGGTTATATCCTCTATCGCCGCAACAAGGAGTAATCCCTCGCTGGTGCGGGTGGGACGGCACGGGTCGCCCCGCCCGCTCAGCCCGCCTTTTTGACCGGTGGGAAACACCGTCGAAATCTTTTCAAAAAAGATTTCCCAGTACACACTTCGCTGTGCTATAGTGCAGCGCAACAGCAACTAGGTGCGACCGCGCCACGGCATCACGAAAGGAGCCACCAACATGAAGAACACGATGAAGTCTCTCAACAACTGGTGGTGGCGTGATGCGAATACGATCGGTCGACAGTGAGTCCCTCACGCCTGCACTTGCGCTCTAGGTGATTGGAAGGCCTCCGGTTTCGACCGGGGGCCTATTTTTATCTCGAGCCCGATCGCATTCGCATCACGCGCCTCCGCTTTTCTCTTGCATTCCCCTTCCGAAAGGATTTTCACCATGCCTCAGAACACCAACGCCACCCAGCCCCGCACCGTCCAGGCCGCTGACCGTGGCAAGCTTGACGTCCGCGCCCTCGTCCTGCTCGCCATCCTGCTTGCCGCCGGCTTCATCCTCAACTTCACCGTCGGTAAGGCCATCTCGGGCATCTCGGGCGGCATGATCAGCCCCGAGTTCATCATCTCGGCCTTCTGCCTCACCATCCTGGTCGTTCGCCCCAACATCGGTCAGGCGCTCGTGATCGGCCTTATCTCGGCCGCCGTGATCCAGATCACCACCACCTCGCCGTTCATCGATTTTGCCGCCGAGGGCATCGCCGCCATGCTTATGGCCGCCATCGTCAACGCCGCCGGCAAGAACGGTCAAGTTAAGCCTGTCGTCGCCATTGTCGCCACCTTCGTGACCACCTTTGTCTCGGGCGTTATCTTCATGATCATCAAGATGGCAATGCTCGGCGTGGTGGGCGAGCTCGCTGCCGCCATGCTGCCTGTCGTCGCCATGACCGCCGTCTTTAACGCCATTCTGGTCGGTGCCCTCTACTTGCCCATCCAGAAGGCCCTTAAGCTCAACTAACCCGCTCGGCTTTACGAGCCACCCCATCTTGGCGTTCATTCGTCGCTCGCGTGCCCAAGTACGCTTCGCTCCTCTTTCGCGCCAACCTGGGAGCTCTTGGGGACGCTCTTAAACGACTAGTCATGTAAGAACGTCCCCAATGACTATGAAAGGTATCCATGGAAACGATCATCAACGTCGACGATGTCTCGTTCTCCTATGGCACGCAGACCGAGCAGGCGCTCAGCCACATCTCGCTCAGCGTGAACAAGGGAGATTTCATCGGCATCATCGGGCCCTCGGGCGCCGGCAAGTCCACGCTTGCCGCCTGTCTGTCGGGCGCCGTGCCCCACCACTACACCGGCACGTTCTTTGGGTCCGTCATGGTCGACGGCCACGACACCTGCGAAGTCTCGCTCACCGACGTGTCGCAAATCGTCGGCAGTGTGCTGCAGGATATCGACACGCAGATGGTCGCTTCGGTCGTCGAGGACGAGATGCTCTTTGGCCTCGAGAACTTTGGCGTTCCCCACGACCAGATCGAGCAGCGCGTGAGCGAAACGCTCGAGACCGTCGGCATCAGCGACCTGCGCGACCGCGAGATCGCAACCCTCTCGGGCGGACAGAAGCAAAAGGTAGCCATCGCCGCCATCCTCGCCATGCGCCCGCGCGTCTTGGTTCTCGACGAGCCCACCGCGGCACTCGACCCCGCCAGCTCCACGTTGGTCTTCGAGACGCTGCGTGAGGCAAACCGCGCACTTGGAATCACCATCGTCGTCGTTGAGCAAAAGGTCGCCCTGCTCTCGGAGTACTGCAACCGCGTGCTCGTGCTCAACCATGGCGAAATCGCGCTGCAGGGCGAGCCACACGAGGTCTTCGCACATACCGACGAGCTCCGTGCCATCGGCGTCGACTGCCCTCGCGTCACGCGTATCTTCAATAGCCTCGAGGCCGATGGTCTGGTAAGCGGTACCCCTTGCTTGGATGTCGATGAGGCCGAACGCCTGATTTCGGGCATCGTCGACCCCGCACACGCAGCCATCGAAGCCCAGGCGCCCACCGGTTCCCCGCATGCACCGTCGTTGCGTCCTCATGCCAAGGACGCCGAACCCGTGCTCACCTTCGACCATGTTGAGTTTGCCTATCCCAATGGCGGCGCCGCCGTACACGACCTTAGCCTGACGCTCTATCCTGGCGAGCTCGTGGGCATCGTCGGCCAGAACGGTGCCGGCAAGACCACGCTCACCAAGCTGCTCACGGGCCTGCTTAAGCCCGCCTCGGGCAGCGTGCGCGTTACGGGCCTGGATACCGCAACCGTCCCCACGAGCCGCATTGCCCGCGAGGTCGCAACCCTCTTCCAAAACCCTGACCGTCAAATCTGCAAGGACACCGTGCTCGACGAGGTCGCCTTTGGCTTGGAGCTTGGCGGCATGGACCGCGCCGAGGCTCTGCGTCGTGCCCAACTCGTCATCGACCGCTTTGGCTTGCCGGCCGACGAGGCGCCTTTCTCGCTTTCGCGCGGCCAGCGACAAATGGTGGCACTCGCCTCCGTCGTGGTCGTAGAGCCCAAAATCGTGGTGCTCGACGAGCCCACGAGCGGCCTTGATTACCGCGAGTGCATGACCGTCATGGAAACGGTGCGTACCATGGCCGAGCGTGGCTGCGCCGCAATCATGGTCTGCCACGACATGGAAGTCGTCTCCGACTTTGCCGAGCGCATCGTAGTAATGGCCGACGGCCGCATCCTCGATCGCGGCCGCACGCACGAGCTGTTCTCGAACATCGAACTCATGCAGCATGCCTACGTTGAGCCGCCCCAGGTCATCGAACTCTCGCGCCGTCTGGCATCTTCCGTCTCGCCCGCTTTTGCGCAGGTGAGCGAGGTCACCGATGTCGTTCGAATTACCAAGGAGATGGTCCACCGTGGTTAACGTCATCGACTACATGCCGGGCGATACGCTGCTGCATCGCCTGAATCCCGTCGTCAAACTGGGCCTCGCCGCCGCCATCATCGTCGGCATCTTTTTGTCCGACACCTACGTGGCGCTGCTGGGCTTTCTGGCGCTCACGCTCGCACTGGGAGCTTACGCCGGCGTCGTCGACCGTCTGTTCTCGCTGCTCAAGTTGCTGATTCCGCTCGCGCTTATCATGCTGATGCTCCAGCTGGCCTTTATGCGCGATGGCAACGTGGTGTGGGGTTTTATCACCGACACGGGCCTCATCACAGGATCGAAGGCCTGCCTGCGCCTGCTGGGTGTGGCGTTACCACTCATCCTCATGCTCATGGTGACCAAGCTCAACGACCTTGCCAACGCCTGCGTCGAGGTGCTGCATGTGCCGTATCGCTATGCCTTCACCTTTACCACGGCGCTGCGCTTTGTACCGGTGTTTGGTCAGGAGATGAATGCCATCATGGAGGCGCAGACCGCACGCGGCGTCGAGTACGATACCAAGAACCCCATCAAGAAGCTTAAGCTCATGCTGCCACTGTGCGTGCCACTGCTCATCTCGAGCGTGGGCAAGACCGATGCCACAGCCTTGGCGGCAGAACAGCGCGGCTTCTATCTGCGCACACGCGCCAGCTCGTACAAGCGCTATCCCATCAAGGGTCTGGACATCGCCGTGCTCATCGTCAGCATCGCCCTCATCGCCATCGGCTTCCTGTTCTAGTTCACCACCGACAGCAACCACCCAACGCAAAAGGCCTCGGCTCGCACCAAACGAGCCGAGGCCTTTACTGTTTCCCCAGATAATACCTACCAAAAATAAACCTGTCCCTTTTTGGCAGGTCGGAAGCTAGAGGCGGTAGGGGGCGCCGCAGCGGATGATGGATTCGCGCACCAGGACATCCATGGCGTCGAGGGTGATCTCGGGCATCTCTCGGTACTTCTGCAGCACCGAGAGCTCGGTGCAGGCCAGAATGACGCGGTCGCAGCCGCTACGGGCGAACTCCCACATCACGCGGTCGAACTTATCCATATCGGGCTCACGTCCGGCCTTCACATCATCGTAGATAAGCGACATCACATCGTTCTGACGTTTCTCGCTGGGATAGACGACCTCAACACCCGCAGCCTTACATTCGCGGCCGTAGACGCCCGCGCCCACGGTACCATCGGTGCCCATGATGCCGATCTTATGCACCGGCTCGGCCGGCATACTCAGGTTGGGGTCGAATTCGCACTCCCCCATCACCGCACCCGCAAGAGCATAACGAACCGACTCACGCGGCATGTGGATAATCGGCACCTTCGTAAACGACTGGATCTGGTCATAGAAGTAGTGCGACGTGTTGCAGGGAATGGCAATGTGCGCACAGCCCAGCGACTCGAGTGCCTGGGCACACTCTTTCATGGTCGCCAGCAGCTTGGCATGCTCGCCGGTCTTAATGGCCAACGTGCGGTCGGGCATGGTCGACTTGGAGAGCACCACCATGTCGATATGTTCCTGATCGCAGGCAGCAGCCGTATGACGCACCACCTGGTCGTAGTAATACGACGTGGCCTCGGCGCCCATGCCGCCGATAACTCCCAGCTTTTCCATCGCCGCCTCCTTGGTGACGCTTGCGCAATTGCGCGTATCATACCCGCGCCCGCCCGATGCAAACCGGACGGGCGCCGCGCTCATCTACTTGTAATACGTCTTGAACAGCTTAAAGTGGCGCAGCTTGGTGTGCCACATGCGCAGCCAGCGGTTAAAGACAAAGTCGCCCTTCATAAACGAAGGGTCGGCGCCCTTGCCTTCCTTGTCCAGGCGATGCACCTTAGCGCGCAGCTCGGGATCCTTGACGTACTTGTCGACGACGCCCATGGGAACGACCATCCACAGGGCCTCGTCCTGCGCCGTCACAAACTCCGGCTCAAACGGGCGGTTGAACACATACTCGTCCACCACATACTTGGCAACGTTAAAGCCGCTGTTGGTGACGTAGTAGTTGCTGCGGCCCTGGCGCGTGTTGAAATCGAAGAACTTAAACGAGCCATCGCGCTCGTCGTACTTAACGTCAAAGTTGGAATAGCCCACAAAGTGAAGGTCCTCGAGCAACTTGCGCACGCCGCCCATGAGCTCGTCGTTGGGCTCGGTAATGATACAGGCATGGTTGCCGACACCGTGGGGCTGATGCTCCTCGAGCAGCACATGGCCCAGGCACATCATGCGGACCTTACCGTTGCGGTCGGAATAGCTGGTGAGCACGCGCATGTACTCGTCGTTGCCGGGCACGCGATCCTGCAAGATCAGATCGTCGGTGTAGCCGCTGGCATACGAATCGCGAATGACCTGTTCCAGCTCGGCGCGGTCGGCAATCTCATAGGCCTTCTTCTGGCCCTCGAACTCGTGCTGCCACCACATGATGCCGTCGGAAGGCTTCAGGATCATCGGGTAGGGAAAATCGATCTGGTCGAGCACTTCGGCAGGCGCCTCACCCTGGGCATTAAGCATCGCCTTGGTAAAGGTAAACGTGTGCGGATAGGGCACGCCATGCTTCTCGCACAGCTCGTAGAAGATCTCCTTCTTCTGGCACTGCTCGAGCATGCTGTAGGGCGCGTAGGGAGCGACGATGTTATCCGCCAGCTCATGAGCATCCTTGGCTTGAGCCACGAGAGCGACATAGTTGTCGCCACAACCCACAAGGACAATCGTCTTATCGGCATGCGCTTGGGCAATGCCGTTGACGGTTTTGAGCATCACGGGCATGGTGTCGATATCCACGTTGGGCGTGTAGTCGATAATCTGGCTGCGGTACGCGGGACCCGTCTGATACTTGCCAAAGACCAGACTCTTGACCTGGTACTCCTCGTAGAAGGCGCGCGCCACCGAATAGGCGTTGATGTCGCCACCAAGCAGCACGGGAATGAACTCGCGCTCTGTAAATTGCAATGCCATGGAAACTTCCTATCATGAACTGCCCACACAACGGGCGGTCTTTGCGCAACTGATTTATTCTAGCGTGCCAAGCCGCCGGCGCCCAAAGCTCCACCGTATCTATGGCAATCGACGTATTCGTCCAGCACGAAGACGGCGCCCACCGTTGTATGACAATGGGCAATGAACCTACCGTTGTTGTAGGATTCAGCGTATTGACATCTTCGAGCGAAAGGCGCACACGTGCCCCAAGACCATCCGACCGATAATCCCATCCTCAATGCCGCGAGGCGCGAGCTGGCGGAACGTGCGAAAGCGACCGCTCCCCTGTGCACGGCAAACGACGCCTACAACGGACCCGCCCGCATCGTCTCGATCAACACGTCGGCACACAAGGGCACGCGCAAGTCGCCCGTCGCCGATGGACACGACACCGTTATAGAGCAATTTGGCCTCGCCTCCGACGCACACGCCGGGCATTGGCACCGTCAGGTTTCCTTTTTGGCCGCAGAGTCCATCCAGACGGCGCAGGCACGCGGACTCGATGTTCGCAAGGGTGACTTTGGAGAGAACTTCACAACCCGGGGCATCAACCTGCTCTCGCTCCCCTTGGGCACACAGCTCAAGCTTGGCAGCGAGGTGCTTGTCGAAATCAGCCAAATCGGCAAGGTCTGCCACACCCGCTGTGCCATCTACTATCTCGCCGGCGACTGTATCTTTCCCCACGAGGGCATTTTCGGCGTGGTACTAAAGGGCGGAGAGGTCTACGCCGGCGACGATATCCAGGTAATCAAACTCGGCGACGGCACCTGTTCGTTCACCCCCGCCGAGGCCCTCGAAGAGATTGAGCAGGCTCGCCAGAAGGGCACGCTGTAGTTATAAAACCCCCCGTTGAGATGGCTTTTACAGCCCAAAACTCCTCTCAAACAGGGCTCTGTAACGTTAAAGTTGAACTCTATGGTTTCTCAACAATTCATCATAACTGCAGGTCAAAGCCAAAGCCTCAAGTTCAACTTGACCCTTTGGGACCTTTAAGGTTCAAGTTGAGGTCGAAAGCAGTAGTAGAATACCGTTCGAACCATAACCTACGATTGATTGCAGAGGGACTGGATGCAGCATTCGAATCATCGCACCGCAGCGCTCATTGCGTCGAAGCCGGCTCGTATCATCACGAGCGCCGCGCTCGCCGTTGCGCTGACGGCCACGCCGATGCTCTCCCCCGTTGCGGCGTATGCCGCCTCGCAGGCAACGCAGGACCAGCTTTCCGCAGCCCAGCAGAAGATCGAAGCCGCCACGAGCGCCTACAACGACGCCCGCACCAAACTCGATGACCTGCAAAAGCAGATTGACTCTAATGAGGCAAGCATCGAGGAAATCGAGGCCAAGCTTCCCGAGCAGCAGGCCAAGGCAAGCTCCGCCATGCGCGATCTGTACAAGTATCAGAAGGGCACCAACCCCATCGTGAGCTTCCTGGTCAACGCACAGAGCCTGGGTGAGTTCATCACGACCTGCAAATACACCAACCAGATCACGAGCTCGAGCGTCGACGAGATCGAAGAGCTCAATAACATGCAAACCGAACTCGAGCAGAACAAGGCTGAGCTCCAGCAGGCCAAGTCTCAGCTTGAGGCAGAGCAGAAAAACGCCGAGGATGCGCTTGCGCAGGCCCAGCAGCTCCGCAGCGAGGCACAGGCAAAAGCCGAGCAGGAAAATGCCGCCGAGCTTGCCAAGCTTGAGGCCGATAAGGCCGCTGCCGCCGAGAAGCTCTCGGGCGAGGGCGTAAGCGGCAGCAATTCCAGCAGCCAGGCCACCAACACCAACACCACCATCGACACCACGGTAAACAACGCCAATACCGGTAGTTCCGATTATGATTCGTTCATTAATGAGTGGACGAGCCGCATCGACAATTATCTCGCCGGCTCCCCCATGGCAGGCCAGGGCTATAACTTTGCCGTCGCCGCTTGGAATACCGGTGTCGATCCCCGTTGGTCCCCCGCCATCGCCTGCATCGAGAGCACCAAGGGTGCTTATTGCGCCAATTCTTACAACGCCTGGGGCTGGAGTGCCCGTGGCGGCGGTTGGCGCAGCTTTGGCAGCTGGAGCGAGGGCATCTCCGCTCACGTTGCCTATCTGGGCGCCAACTACGGCTCCACCCTTACCCCAGCAGCGGCCAAAAAGTACTGCCCGCCCACGTGGCAGGACTGGTACAACAAAGTCGCCGCTCAGATGAACCGCATCTAAGTGCAACTGCAAAGGGCCCCAATGGGGCCCTTTTCTTTTAGGTAGCGGAGGTATCGACGACGCCGGTCGCATTGGCAACCGCGACTATGACGATCATGCATAGGAGCAGCACACCCAATGCCTTGAGCCAGAGTTTCGCGAGCTTCTTGCCGCGATAGCTGTCGAGCAGTGCGAATCGCCGACGAAGACGACGCTTATCGAGCAGCGCAAAATGCATAAGCACTATAAGGCCATCGACAAAGAAAAAATACTCGATTATGAGAAGCCACGTCGGGTAGCTTTGGTTTGCTCCCGTGGGGTGAAAGACGGCAAAGTGACTTCCGGCAAAGAACACAAGCAGCGAGAAGCAGACGAGCGTATTCCAAATACGCCCCAGAGACTCCGGAACGCGAGAGAGCAGACCGCATGCAGCGGAGGCGGCAGGGCCAGGAGGCCCTGCGGGGTTCTGGAGCCCTTGGGGCGTCAACACCGTCTCCGAGGCCGGAGTACGGACAGGCGCAGGCGCAGAAGGCCGCACGGGGCGACTCAGATCGTATGCCGCGCGCGTCGCCCGTCCCAACGCTTCCGCGCTCGCAAAACGCTTGGCCGGGTCGAGCGCCATCGACATGCAGACGGCATCGGCAAGTGAAGTGGGAATGCCGCGCGCCTCGCATTGCTCGCGCATGCCGAGCCCTGGCTTAGGGTCGACTCCCGTCAAGCAGAAGAACAACAGGGCGCCAAGTGCGTAGACGTCGCTTCGCACGCTCGTCTGCCCAAACCCATACTGCTCGGGCGGCGCATAGGGCCGTGTCCCAAACTTGACGGTGTCGGCATCGGCGCCATCGCGCCATACGCGCGCGATCCCCAAGTCGATAATCACCAGCGATGAAAATGTCAGGCCGTCATTAGGCGTATAGTTGGCACCTGTCACGATGATATTCGACGGCTTGAGGTCGCGATGGATCTCCGGCGCCGACGTCTCCCCCGCCATTGCAAAACCGGCATGGAGCTCGCCCACGGCATCGCATAGGGCAGGATACAATTCACGCGCATAATCGGGGGTGGCTCCCAGACGGTCCACCAGCGCCCCGAGTGTCTCCCCTTCGATGTATTCCATAACCACGTTGAGCTCGTCGCCCACACGACGACAATCGACGATTCTGGGCAGGTGCTCAAAACGCCTGCCTGCCCGCTGAGCGGCAAACAGACGCTCGTATGCCCCGCCGATTTGAGCCGAAGCATCGATGCGTTTACGAACAAAGGGACCGAGCGAACCACCGCCGGTTCCTTCAAAGTACACGAGCTCGGTTGTTTCAACGGACGAGCGCTTAAGTACACGCTCCACGCGATAGCTGTCGTCGCGATCGAGCGACGCCAGGTGCTCGGCAAGCGCTGCGGTCAGCTCGTCAACGGAATATGTTGGGCTCTGAATATCCATAGCCTCCATCATAGCGCAGGGCGCAGACACCCCATGGCATCTGCGCCCCGTTCGTTTGCATCGTTGTTCGGCACCTGCGCCGGCTCAGATATCAGCCGCTAACTCACCGTCTCCTCGCCAAAGCGATACAGCTCCTCGTTGACCTTTTGGAGGCTGCACCCGCGATCGATGCAAAAAATGATAATCGCATCGCGGCGGTCCTTGCAGTTAAGGACGCTTACCCCGGCAGCCGTCAGCGCACGGTTGGTTTCTTTGAGCGTCAGCGCCATCGCAAAGGCAATCTGCAGCACCTTATTGCGGCTCGGATACCGCGCACCGGTAAAGATCTGATAGCCAAAGGTCTCATTGAGATCGGCCATACGAACCACGCGCGAGCGCTCCAAGCCCTTTTCCTGCAGTAGCTGCTTCAGGTAGTTCGAAAGCGACGGGGCGGCAAAGTCGTGTTCTTTGATATAGCCATCGATGTTTGGCGCGTCGAGAAGCTCATTGAGCAACTCGTCAGTCAGCTTTTTATCGGGCATACGACCTCACCTCCCATACGGCGCAACGGTAGCGACATGCTAGGCCAACACCCAGCTTGCAGTGGCAGACTTATCAAACATGTTGGCAAAATACAGTGCCTTCTTGATATCGCCATCAAAGTAGATATTGCCCGCCACAGAGCCACCAGCGGCAAGGGTACCAGACTGCAGCTCATCGGAGCCCTCGCTGTAGTAACCCTGATTCTGCTGAGCGCCGTTGGCGTCCTCGCCCTTCCAGTCGTAAATGTTGTAATCTGCGCCCTCATCACCATTGTTGACGTACGTGACGTGAATGCCCGTCATGGTCGAACCGTCATAATTTGTGAGGCCGGGCTGGACGGAATCGACAACGACGGAAAGACCGGCAGCCGTGGTCACCGTCGCACCAACCGCCAGGTCAGTCGTAGACCGCTCTTCCTTCTTCGCCTCTTCCTTCTTGTCGCCATCGCCAGCGTCCTCGGTGACGGTCGCCTTATCGCTACCACAACCGGTAAGAAGACCGGCAGTCCCCAAGGCGACGGTGGCGAATGCGCCCAGTGCAGCGCGACGGCTCAGCAGCACTTCGTTTTCAAGCTTTTTCATCATGCATCCTTCCTACGATCCGGCTACCGTGCCGGCACACAGCACATCGTAGGAAGGATTAAACTTGAATTCATTAGCTGAGAGCTAAGGCTGCGGTAAACGGCCAATGCAGTTATCCAAACGCCGAGCAAACGCACTTTGCGCAACCGTCTGTTGGCAGTGCATCAACCCACCGTGATGGATTCCCCGGTAAAGGTGCTCACAAGCAACAGAATAAAGAAGGCCAAATAGCTGATGCTCAGCAGGTAGGCGATGACCAAAAAGGCAATCCATCCTACATTGGTCTTACCGTCGGCGCGGCGCTGCTCACGACTGCGATAAAGCCAAATCGTCACGCCGATAGCAGTGATAAACAGTACGAGTGCCGCCGTAGCCAGCCCAGCAAGCACAAACATCACGCCAATGCCCACAGCGATGACCGGAAGCAGCAGCAAACCGCACCCGCATCCACCCGGACTATATACGGCAGACTGTCGGCGTCGCCTCATCGCCGCGCCACCCCCATCATCTTTGAGCACTACAGTGCGATAGCCTGCTGAACAGGAACGATCTTGTCGAGTTCCGGTTCGATCCGCCTTTTCTCGGCCTCAAGGTCAAACGCCACCTGAGCGCGCAGCCAATAACCATCCGTCAGGCCAAAATAACGGCAAAGACGGAGGTCGGTGTCGGCCGTCACGCGACGTTTTCCCAAGACAATCTGCCCGATACGCTGAGCCGGAATCCCAGTCTCTTTCGCAAGGCGATATTGAGAAATGCCCATGGGAACAAGAAACTCCTCTTTGAGAAGCTCACCAGGAGTCACCGGCGACAGCAAATCGGCCGAAGTCTCATCACTTGTGATAATCGACGATTTCGACATTCCAAGCCATCTCCTGTCTCCACTCAAAACAGACCCGATAGCGCTCGTTAACACGGATGCTATATTGACCGGCACGATCGCCCTTCAAAGCTTCCAGGCGGTTGCCCGGTGGAACGCGAAGATCATCAAGCGAAGCACAAACCTGCAGTTGGCGAATCTTCCTCAACGCAACACGCTCAAAGGGCACGAACCTCCTGACCCGCACACCCATGGCAAAGCGTTCGGTATCCTCATCTTTATACGATGCAATCATAGTATCGCCTTACGTTAGTAACGTCAAACGTTTCTATAGACTTACATCTCTATTATATCGTACGTTTGTTCGTGTTTTCTAGAACAAATAGTCCTTTGCGCCTTAGTCAAGCAAAAGCAATCGTTTGTAGACATCGAGGCCTTTGAGAAGGATTTCCTCGTCGAAGAGCATGCTATCGGTATGCAGAGCGCTTGTGGCATAGGCGGGGCAGCCATCCGAATCACTCGGGTTGTCTTGGCCCTCTGGCATACCCGTGCCCAGCAGGAAAAACACGCCCGGCAAATGGCGCTGATAGAACGCGAAATCCTCGGCAATTAACAGCGGCTCCTCCATAAGCTGCAGCCCGGGCAAGGCAGGCGCGACGCTGGCAAATAGCTCGGGGTCGTTGTCGACCGGCGGATAGCCCTCGGCAAAGTCGAGATCGTACGTGCAGCCCGTTGCAGCGCAGGCATCGTCCAGCACGCGGCGCACGCCCTCGCGTGCCCGGTCGAACATGTCGTCTGTAAACACACGCAGGCTGCCGGCAACATGGGCCTCCCCCGCCACCGCATTGCAGACGGTGCCTGCCTGCAGCAGGCCGAACTTGCCAATGCAGGGCTCATCGGCACCCAGCTCATCCATCAGTTCGCGCTCGGCAACCAAGAACTTGGCAGCCGCCAGCGCCGCATCGTGCGACTCCTCGACCGGAACGCCATAGGTCTTAGCAATATGGATGCTCGTCCCGTGAATATGAATGTGTGTCTCACTCGAACGCGCCAGCAACGGACCGGAGCAGCTCGCCAACGTGCCGGCGGGCAGATCGGGCCACACATGGAAGCCAAAAATGCGGTCGGCCCCATAGCGCTCGAACACACCGCTCTCGCATACCGTCTTGGCACCACCGGTCGTTTCCTCGGCCGGCTGGAACACAAAGAGAACATTGCGCCTAATGGCGCCCGGATGCTCGCGAATCGTACGGTCGACATACGTCGCGGCGGCAAGCGCCATGGCCATGTGTCCGTCATGTCCGCAAGCGTGCATCTTGCCGGGATGGGTTGAGGCAAAGGCCGCTCCCGTCGCTTCCGCGATGGGCAGCGCATCCATATCGGCGCGAATCGCCGTGGCATGCGCGGCATCAACGCCGGCGTCGAAGAAAGCACAGACGCAGCTGGGGCACGGATGGGTCACTTCGCAGGTGAGCGGTGCCAGCACGCCCTCGATATAGGCAATGGTTTGCGGAAGATCGAAATCGAGCTCCGGAATGCGATGGAGATCGCGGCGATAGCGACGGAGTTCTTGGAGCTCGGTCATAGAGAATCCCTTCGTAAGGCACATCTGTTGCAACTTATTGTGATACAGGATTGTGGCACACATGTTTCCAGCATATTGCTGCATTTTTTAAACGTTATATACGAATACTCTTGTTTGGTAAAGTGCAACGTGGTAGGGTCGTTACCACTTGATAGAGGCGCGGGCACGAAGAACCGCGGGCGAGCCGGCAGGCTTTGACCCCGTGGGGAGGCGAAACCCGCCGAACTGGGCTTTTCGGGCACGAACAACCTGGTGGGCCTGTGGGAAACACCCACAGGACTGTCTGCAGCAATGCGGGAGCGCTATCCGGACATTGGGTCCACGCTATGCGGATTCGATGCGCAGATGGCGCCGTCTGGATAGCGAGGTTTACGGGACATGGCATTGACCCCCAACGAGGCATATGCGGCCAAGCAGCCGTTTGTGGACAAGGAGACACTCGAGCATATCGTCGAGCAGTTCCCCACGCCGTTTCATCTATACGACGAGGCGGGCATCCGCCGCAACATGCAAGAAGTGCGCGACGCCTTTGCATGGAACCCGGGCTTTAAGGAATACTTTGCCGTCAAGGCCAACCCCAACCCGGCACTCATCTCCATCCTCAACGAATACGGCTGCGGCTGCGATTGCTCGAGCTATACCGAGCTCATGATCGCCCGATCGCTGGGTATCACGGGACACGACATCATGTTCTCGTCCAACGACACGCCGGCTGCCGACTTTGAGCTCGCCGACAAGCTGGGTGCCATCGTCAACTTTGACGACATCAGCCACATCGGGTTCTTTGAGCGCGTTGCGGGGCCCATCCCCAAGACGGTCAGCTGCCGCTTTAATCCAGGCGGCCTGTTCCAGCTCTCCAACGGCATCATGGACAACCCGGGCGACTCCAAATATGGCATGACCACCGAGCAACTCTTCGAGGCCTTCCGCATGCTCAAGGCCAAGGGCGCCGAGGACTTTGGCATCCACGCATTCCTTGCCAGCAACACCGTCACCAACGACTACTACCCCAAGCTCGCGCGCATCCTCTTTGAGCTTGCCGTACGCCTGGAGCGCGAGACCGGCGCACACGTCGCCTTCATCAATCTGTCCGGCGGCGTCGGCATCCCCTACCTGCCCGAGCAGCAGGCCAACGACATTCGCGCCATCGGCGAGGGAGTACACGCGGCATACGACGAGATCCTGGTTCCCGCCGGCATGGGCGATGTGGCCATCTGCACTGAGATGGGCCGCTTTATGATGGGCCCCTACGGCTGCCTGGTCACCAAGGCTATCCACGAGAAGCAGATCTACAAGGACTATATCGGCGTGGACGCCAGTGCCGTCGACCTCATTCGTCCCGCCATGTATGGCGCTTACCACCACATCACGGTGATGGGTCAGCCGGGCGGCGCCGACAAGGCCACAGCGCCCGTCACGAACACCTATGACATCACGGGCAATCTGTGCGAGAACAACGACAAGTTCGCTATCGATCGCGAGCTGCCGCATATCGACATGGGTGACCTGCTTGTAATCCATGATACCGGTGCGCATGGCTACTCCATGGGCTACAACTACAACGGCCGCCTGCGCTCCGCCGAGGTGCTGCTGCGCCCCGACGGCTCGGCCGACCTTATCCGCCGCGCCGAGCGCCCGGGCGATTACTTTGCCACGCTCGACGTGCTGCCGTGCGGCCGAGAGCTGCTGGCCAAGTCGCGCGCCGAAAGTGCCCGCCGTCGCGCCCAAGACGAGCGCCTAGCAGTCGCAGCTCAATGGAACAAACGCATCCAGATCGCGGAGGTGAAGGAGAAGAACATGGACATCCGCAATCTCGAGGGCTCAATCGTCGCCCTGGTTACGCCGTTTAAAAAGGACGGCAGCGTCGACTTTGACGCGCTTGGGCGCCTTATCGATTTCCACCTGCAAAACGGCACCGACGCCATCCTCACCCTGGGCACCACCGGCGAGAGTGCCACGATGACCGATGACGAGGACAACTCCGTCGTCGCCGCCGTGGTCAAGCATGTTGCAGGACGTGTCCCCGTCATCGCCGGCTCGGGCTCCAACTCCACGCAGACCATGCTCACCAAGTCGCTCACCTACCAGGGCTTGGGCGCCGATGGTCTGCTGCTCATTACCCCCTACTACAACAAGTCTAACGAAGAGGGTATCTATCAGCACTTTAAGACCGTCGCCGATGCCGTGGACATCCCCTGCATCCTGTACAACATCCCCGGCCGCTGCGGCTGCGGTATCAGCGAGCGCAACGTAGAGCGCCTGGCCGCGCACCCCAACATCATGGGTATTAAGGAGGCCTCGGGCAACGTCGCCTACGCGGCCAAGATCGCCCACCTGCTGTCAGACGACTTCCGTATGTACTCGGGCGAGGACGCGCTTACCGTGCCGCTCATGAGCCTGGGCGCCTCGGGCACCATCAGCGTGTGGGCAGACGTGCAGCCGCAGCTCGTGCATGACATGTGCCGTGCCTATTTGGACGGTGACGTGGCGCGTGCCCGCGATATCCAAATTGCCGGCCAGCCGCTCATCAATGCCCTCTTTAGTGAGGTCAACCCCATCCCCGTCAAAGAGGCGCTCGCCCAGATGGGTATGATCGAGGCAAACTACCGCATGCCGCTGTGCCCCATGGCAGACGACACGCGCTCTGCACTTACCGATGCTCTGAAGGGGGCTGGTCTGCTTGATTAAGACCGTCATTATGGGAACGGGCCGCATGGGCTCGCTCATCCGCACCACCGCCGAGGGCGTTGTCGACGCCGCCGGTCAACCCGTTTTTGATATCGTGGCCCAGATTGGCTTCGATTTGAGCAAGCTCGAGAACGCACCGGCTGCCGATGTGATTATCGACTTCTCGAACGTCGTGACCTTCGATGCCGTCGTCGCCTATGTCGAGCGCACGGGCGCGGCGTTGGTCTCGGGCACCACAGGCTACACCCCCGAACAGATGGACCGCCTGCGTGAGCTGGGCCAGAACACCCGCGTTATGCACTCGGGCAATTACTCCATCGGTATCGCAGCCCTGCGCCATCTGGTAGCGCAGGCTACACGCGAGCTGCCCGGCTTTGACTGCGAAATCGTCGAGACGCACCATAACCAAAAGGTCGACGCCCCCAGCGGCACTGCCAAGTTGTTGCTCGACGCCGTCGTCGAAGCCGAGCCCGAGGCAGGCTACCACCCCGTCTATGGTCGCGAGGGCATGTGCGGAGCACGCGATCCCAAGGAGATCGGCATGCACTCGCTGCGCGGTGGCACTGTCGCCGGCGTCCACGAAGTGAGTTTCTTTGGCCAGGACGAGGAGGTCACGCTCACCCACCGCGCCACGAGCCGTCAGATCTTTGTCAACGGCGCCCTGGCAGCCGCGCAGAAGCTCGTCGCCCGCGAACCCGGCTTCTATACGTTCGACCAGGTCATGTTTGCCTAACCAGGTATCAACCGAATCCACCCAAAGGAGAGATAGCGAATGAGCAACGCAGCCGAGATGGATGCCCAGGAGATTATCAATTACATCGCCACCGCGCCTAAAAAGACGCCTGTCAAGCTGTATGTGCGCGAGAAACCCGGCATGAAGGTTGCCTGGGGCGACGCACATGTCTACGGCGGCCGTCGCGGCAAGACCGCCTTTGGCGACTGGGACGAGCTCAAAGCCATCCTGGACGCCAACGCCGATTCTATCGATTACTACGACGTCGAGAATGACTGCCGCAACTCCGCCGTCCCCATGCTCGACCTTAAGGGCATCAACGCCCGCATCGAGCCGGGCGCGATCATCCGCGACCGCGTCGAGATTGGCGACCGTGCCGTCATCATGATGGGCGCCATCATCAACATCGGCTCCGTTATCGGCGAGGGTTCCATGATCGATATGGGCGCCGTGCTGGGTGGTCGCGCCACCGTGGGCAAGAACTGCCACATCGGCGCCGGCACCGTGCTGGCAGGCGTTGTGGAGCCCGCCAGCGCCACGCCCGTCATCATCGAGGACGATGTCATGATCGGCGCCAATGCTGTGGTCCTGGAGGGCGTGCACGTGGGCAAGGGTGCTGTAGTTGCCGCCGGCGCCGTGTGCGTCGAGGATGTCCCCGCCGGCGCCGTCGTGGCCGGTGTCCCCGCCCGCGTCATCAAGATGCGCGACGAGAAGACCAACAGCAAGACCGGCCTGGAAGAGGGCTTACGTCAGCTGTAGAAGTTACGCGGTTTTACCAAACCGCGTAACGGCTCGACGCTCCAAACGCCCCAGAGCGACAATCTGACGTTCAATCGTCGGGCATGACCAGAAGGTCAACGCCCTCCTCTTTCGCGTCACCTTGCTCGCCTAGGGGCGTTTTCGCTGACGTATGCTCAACCTGCGGCGCAATGTCAGCCACCAAGCCGAAAACAAAAAAGGCCGAAGTCCCAAAAGGCTTCGGCCTTTGTTTTTTGCAACGTCCAAGAGCAGTTTATCGATTCTCAATACTTCCGATGTTCTTGAGCTCGATGGAGATGAGGCCGTTGGGCTCGTTGACAAACTCGATGTACTCGGAGTTCGAACCCATCTCGGCCGGGAAGCTGATCTCGATGCCCGTGTCGGTACGGATCTTGTGGTTGCGCACCGCCGCGCGTTCGACCTGCTTGCGCTCCACGGGCACACGCTCAGGCACCTTCTCCTCAGTCAGTGCCGCGCGCACGCTCTCCTTGATAACCGGCTCGTCCTCAAAGACCTCATCGACGATATCCCAAGGGGGCAGTTCCTCGTCATCCTCAACTTTCTCGGCAACAGCAGCCTTAACCTTGGCGAGTGCTACAGCCGTGTTGGCACCGTGCTCCTCGGCGACTTCCTCGACCACACGCGTCACGGTGTCGATGACCTCCTTGCCCGATACCCCCGCGTCGCACTGCAGCAGGCCATCGGGAATGAGCATGCGATCCTCGCCGGCAATCTTGCGCTTCTTATCCACATAGCCGATCTCCATGGTGCTTGCACGCACGATTGCATAGCTCGGCACCTTTTGCGAGGGGTTCGGCAGAATGGCGTAGTGGCGCGCGATGTCGTTGCGCACCTCCCCCTCTTCGCGGCCCACTTCGTGCATAAAAGCCTGCTTGGAGCCCAGCAGCATCACGGCAAACCAGCGGGCATCCTCATCGTCGTCAAAATCAGCCACGAGCACGTCGGTGGACTCGGCTTTCTCGGCTTTGGTGAGCTCGGAGGAGATAAACTCCGCAATCTGCTGCGACAGGTCCACGAACTCGCGCTCGCCAAAGAAATAGCCCTTGAGCTCACCACCAAACGCAGAGTTCTCGGCAAACGTGGCGCGTTTGTTGTCGGCCGAGGTACGAGCGCGCCGCAGGTGCGTGGTTACGAAATTACGCACGGTGCGGCTCTCGATATCGAGCTCGCGCTGGCTCATAACGTTGACGGCAGAGTCAAAGTCCAGGATATGCAGAATCGCGTGATTGATTTTCATATACGGCATTCCGTTCTAGATCGATTTCGGCACGAACCAGTATAGCGGTCGATCCCGCCCCAGGCGCATCGAAGATTGGTGCATCGGGGACAGGTTGCTTTGCACCAATGGTTAGCGCAGGAGCTCGGACTGCCAAGCCTCGAGCTGTTCTGCCAAGCTCTTGCCGGCAGCGGGCATGTCGATCTGGGGACGTTTGGGCAGAAGCGCACACTTAAGAATCGCAACGATAGTCTGCGAGACAAAGCGTCGCGTATCCTTGTCAAAGCCTTGCGCAGCCTGGAGCATCACGGGCAGGCTCTCGCGTAGATTCCCAGCGATATCCGCAAACCGCTCAGCACCCGTAGCCTCAAGCACGGAGAACAACGCATCTACAAAACGCTCGCGCTCGTTAGGCGACACCGCAAGCAGCATCTCGCGAATGGAGCCATCAACGTATCGAGCACCGGCGGACAGGCGCTCACAGTACACGAAGTCGCGACCATCAACCACCCAGCTAAAGGGATTATGCTGAAGCAGGCTGAACTCGGTGCTCTCAACGATGGCATAGTCCTCCTGTGTCTCGAACATCATGCCAAAGATCGACGACCGAGGTAGCGTCTTGTCGATTCGACCGGATAGATCGGCGAAGGCGTTGCCGCTCAGAAACTCCTCGACGAAGCCCGGGCCATCATGGGAATACGCCCTTTCGATTCGCTCACGGGCGACATCGGGGCACATCGCCGCACCGTACACCGCAAGGTTTCCACCCTTGGAATGACCTCCGCACAAAAGCGGCCCGTCAATCGCATCCGCCGCCTCGTCTACATAACGCGCCGCGGATTCCTGGGCCGGCACAGGACACCGGAACGCCATGTTAAAGTCCTCTTTCCAGCCCACAATCGTGCTGTCGGTCCCCCGGAAGGCAAGATAGCTAAACCCCGCCGGAAATCGGAACGTCATGGCCGCAAACTGCTCCGTTGTCTCGGCATCACTCACGCTACGATAGCCGCAAACACGAACGCCACGGTAGCGAGGGCTTGCTGCCACAGCCTCCAACAGGGCACGACTCCCCTCCGGATCCCACAGGTCGCCAATCATGTCTTGGTAGCACTCGGCGCGCAGCAGCTCGCGTACGTCTAGGCCCTGCCAGTTCGTCAGCTCCGCCATATCACCCGGCAAACGCAAATAGGACAACCACGCAAAGACCAGGCTATCCACCGCGCAGAACGGCCGTTCCTCAAACGGATCAAACGCCGTCTGGGCATAGGTCAAAAAATTAGGCGAATCCGACATGGCCCTCCCATCAACTATGGTGCATTGGGGTGGTGCAAAGTAACCTGACCCCCCCTCGCACTAAAAAGGCGCCCGGACCGTGTGGCCCGGACGCCTTTCATTGTAGCCTGTTGCCCAAACGAGCCGAATTTAGCAGGAGAAGTCGACGCTGTCGATGATGTCCTTGAGGGCCTTGGCGGAGGCGGTGAGCTCATGCTGCTCGTCATCGTTCAGTGGCACGGGGACGCGGCAGACGACGCCGTCGCGGCCAACGACCGTCGGCATGGAGATGGCCAGATCGGACAGGCCATACTCGCCCACCATGAGCGAGGAAACGGGCAGAACGGTCTGCTCATCACGCATAACAGCGGTGCAGATGCGCTTAACGGCCATGGCGACGCCGTAGTAGGTGGCGTGCTTCTTCTCGATGATGGTGTAGGCGGAGTTCTTAACGTCCTCGGCGATGCGCTTCTCGGCGGTCTCATGCTCCAGGTGGCCGTGAAGCTCGCAGAAGGTGTTCAGCGGCACGCCGGCAACCTGGGCGCTGGACCAAGCGACAAACTCGGAGTCGCCGTGCTCACCCATGACATAGGCCTGAACGTCGCGCGGGTCAACCTCGACGTGGGCACCAAGCATCTGCTGCAGACGGCCAGTGTCGAGCACGGTGCCAGAGCCGATGACATGGCCCTCGGGCAGGCCGGACATCTTGATGGCAGCATAGGTCAGAACATCAACCGGGTTGGAGACGATTAGCAGAATGCCGTCGAAGCCGGACTTCTTAATCTCGGGGATAATGGACTTAAAGATGTTGACGTTCTTGTTGACCAGGTCCAGGCGGGTCTCACCGGGCTTCTGGGCAGCGCCAGCGGTGACGACGATCATGGCGGCGTCGGCGACATCGGAATAATCGCCGGCGTAGATCTTCATCGGCTCGGCAAACGTCATGCCGTGCGCGATATCCAGGGCCTCACCCTCGGCGCGGTTCTTGTCCACGTCGATGAGGACCATCTCGGAGAACAGACCGCTCTGCATCAGTGCGAACGCCGAAGACGAACCGACGAAACCGCAGCCGACAATAGCGACCTTCTTCTCGTTAACCATTAGAAACTCCCATCTCTCTCCACAAACAAGCCGCCCGGGAACGACCCGAGCGGCTTGTCGTAATCCCAATACATCCAATCGGGACTTTGATTATGCTCCTATTCGCAGCCAAAAATCGACCGTTTACCGAAATTGTTTGCAGAATTCGTAAAATAACTGCACGAAATCGGTTTCGAGCTATTGACGAGCCGAAATAGCTTTCTAATACAGGCCCGCCTCGTGAATGGCCTCGACAGCCAAAGCGATCTGGTCGGGCGGCAAGACCAGCGCCATGCGCACGTGCCCCTCGCCCGAAGGACCAAAGCTCGCGCCCGGCGTCACCACAACGCCGGCCTTCTCCATAAGCTCCTCGCAAAACGCCATGGAATCGGTGCGACCACCGGGAAGCTTGGCCCACACAAACATAGAGCCATGCGCGTTGGGACGCTCCCAGCCCAGGCCCTCAAGACCGTCGCACAGGGCATCGCGACGTTCCTGGTACTTCAGGCGCTGCGCCTCGACCTCATCGCGCGGACCGTTCAGGCAGGCGATAGCAGCCTTCTGGATCGGGAAAAACATACCGAAGTCGATCTGGCCGCGCAGCTTGGCAAAGGCCGAGACCACATCCTCGCGACCGACCAAAAAGCCGATGCGGGCACCGGTGACGTTAAACGACTTGGAAAGCGAGAAGAACTCCACGCCCACCTCAAGCGCACCGGGATACTGCAAGAAGCTGCCGCCGGGCTCGCCGTCAAACACGATGTCGGAGTACGCGTTGTCGTGAACGATGAGCAGATCATGCTCGCGGGCGAAAGCGATAATCTCCTCGTAGACCTCAGGTGTGCCCACCGAGCCCACCGGGTTCGCAGGCAGCGACACGATCATATACTTGGCACGATCGGCCACCTCGGGATCGATACCCGCCACATAGGGCAGGTAATTATGCTCGGCAACCAGCGGATAGTATTCGAGCTTGGCATCGGCGATCTTGGCACCCGCCTCAAAGACCGGGTAGCACGGATCGGGAACCAGAATGGTGTCACCCGGATCGAGCAGGGCCAGGCCCAAATGGCCCACGCCCTCCTGCGTGCCGTTGCACGACTGCACCATAGACGGCGTAATGCCCGAAACGCCAAAGCGGCGCCCATAGTAATCGCACACGGCTTGCTTGAGTTCGGGCAGGTCGCGCAGGGCATACTTCCACATCTCGGGATCTTGGGCTGCCTGCGTGAGCGCCTCGACCACATGGTCGTACGGCTTAAAATCGGGCGTGCCCACGCTCATGTTGTAAATGGTCTTGCCCTGAGCCTTCAGCGCGAGAAGCTTGTTGTTGAGCGAGGCGAAGACCTCCGCGCCAAAGCGGTCGAGACGCTGCGATGCCTGCATGGTGCCACCTTTCGATATAAAAAACGCGGCGCTCCGACAAGAGCGCCGCGCGATACGGGCCATCAGATTGCAAAAGTGTAACGCTTGCAACCCCCGTATTGGTTCAATTTAGCCAACCTTAGTCAACTGGATTGAGCGCGTCGATCTGCGCAAGCCACAGACGCGAGCTAGCGTCACTCGGCATACGCCAATCGCCGCGCGGGCTGAGCGTCACCGAACCCACCTTGGGACCATCGGGCAGGCAGCTGCGCTTAAACTGCTGGGCAAAGAAGCGACGGTAGAACGTACGTAGCCACGTGTGGACGGTCTTGGCGTCGTAGACGCCCTCGAAGCTCTTGAGCGCCATGCGGTAGATCTTGCCCGGCTCAAAGCCAAAACGCAGCAGGTAGTAGAGGAAGTAGTCGTGCAGCTCATACGGGCCCACCAAATCCTCGGTCTTCTGCGCAATCTCGCCGTCGCCCGTGGGCGGCAGAAGCTCGGGGGACACCGGCGTATCGAGGATATCGAGCAAGACCTCGGCAATGCGCCCGCCAAAGACATCGGCGGCATAGCGCACCAGATGGCGCACAAGCGTCTTGGGCACGCTCGCGTTGACGGCGTACATGCTCATGTGGTCGCCGTTATAGGTAGCCCAGCCGAGCGCCAGCTCCGACAGGTCGCCTGTGCCGATGACAAAACCGCCGGCCTGATTGGCCAAATCCATCAGAATCTGCGTACGCTCGCGCGCCTGGCTGTTCTCGTAGGTCACGTCCTGCACGGCCGGATCATGCTCGATATCCTTAAAGTGCTGTTCCACGGCAGCATGGATTGAGACCTCGCGGAAGCTCACACCCAAGTCACGAGCGAGCGACTCGGCATTGGACTTAGTGCGGTGCGTCGTGCCAAAGCCGGGCATGGAAACCGCCGTGATACCCGTGCGCGGCAGCCCCAGCGCATCGAAGGCACGCACGGTCACAAGCAGCGCTAGCGTGGAGTCCAAGCCGCCCGAAAGGCCGATGACCGCGGCCTTGGTACCTGTGTGGGCGAGGCGGGTCTTGAGGCCCGCAGTCTGTAGATCGAGGATCGTCTCGCAGCGCTCGGCCAAGTCGCCGTGGTCGGCCGGCACAAAGGGCGCGCGCGGGAAAACGCGGTCGATATCGCAGGCATCGCGCAGGACAGGTTCTTCGGCCAGCACGCCCTCAAACGAAAACTCAACGGTCGTGGCCTCCGGCGCATCGTCGGTGCGCGTCCACGTCGTCGAGCGACGGCGTTCGGCAACCAGGCGGTCAAGGTCAACGTCGGCGATGGCCATATCGCAGGTAAGCAGTTTGGTCGCGGCGAGCTTGGAGCCGTTTTCGTAGACGAGGTTCTCGCCCGCAAAGACCATGTCGGTCGTGGACTCGCCCTCGCTCGCGTCCGCGTAGGCATAGGCGCAGTACAGGCGCGCGCTCTGGTTGGAAATGAGGCTGCGGCGGTAATCCGCCTTACCGATAATCTCGTCCGAAGCCGACGGATTGAGGATCACCGTCGCACCGGCAAGCGCCATCTCGGTCGAAGGGGGCGCCGGCACCCACAAGTCCTCGCAGACCTCAACGCCCAACACCATATCCTCGGCACCTTCATCACAGCAGCGGTAGACAAGCCCCGAACCCAGCGGAACCGGACCCTGACCGGCAAACTCGACCCACACAGGATCTGCGGGCGCCGGAGCAAACCAGCGGCGCTCGTAGAACTCGCCATAGTTGGGCAGATACTTCTTGGTCGTGAGCCCCAAAAGCTCGCCCGCGCAGCACACGGCGGCGCAGTTGTAGATATTCTCGGCAACTGCAACGGGAAGACCAATGGTAAAGACAATCGGCAGCTCGCGAGTTTCATCGAGAATATGTGCCAGTGCGGTCTCGCAGGCATGCAGCAGCGTGCGATTATGGAACAGGTCGGCCGCGGTATAGCCGGTCAGGTTAAGCTCGGGCAGCACCAGCGCGCGAACGCCGCGCTCGGCAGCCTCGCGAACAGCCGCCAGCGCAACCTCGGCATTGCCCTCAACATCGGCCACGCGAATCCGCGGCGACGCCGCCGCCACACGCAAAAAGCCATCAGACTGAGAAAGGTGAAGATTCATAAGAATGCTCCCGTGCGTAGACGCTATTCAACACAATTAGCAAGCCCTATTGTAGTTCAACCGCCGGGTGCAACCGCATCCCACTAACTTGGTGAGCTATTGATGAGTTGATGGTATCTGTTAAATGTCACGTACGATTCACATCTGGTGGGTACCCTGATGGCTGCATGAAACGAAGCAGATTTACATCGGGAGGACCCCGTATGACAACCAAGTACACCGACGCGCCGCGCACGCGCGTCATGACACCGGCCGCGCTCAACAACGGCGTGCACGAAAACCATTCCATCGGACAGACCATGGCCATCGCGCCCAAAAAGGGCCTGTTCGATGACATTTCCATTCCTCAGATCATCGCTGGCGCCGCTGCCGCCGCCACAAGCGTCGCGCTTGCTTCCAAGATTGGTATCGCTGGTTCAGTAATTGGCGCCGCCGTGAGCTCGGTCATCACCGTTGTGTCCTCGCAGGTCTACCGCCACTTTATCTCTGCCAGCGCCAAAGCCCTCAAAGGTACGCACGCCGACGTCGACTACCCCGCCGGCGCCTATGAGCCCGTTGAGCTTAATGCCGAGGAGCACCTGGGCGGCGCCGCGACTACGCAGGAGATGCGCCAGGTTGCGGGGCGTGCGACCACGGCGCGCGTCGCCCCTAACAGCCTGCGCGCCAAGGCCGCGGCAGAGCGCAGCCAGACGCAAAAGAAGGTCATCGTCTTCTCGATCGCCATCGCCATCGTCGCGGTCATCGCCTGCACCGGCGCCATCCTTATAACCACCGCCGGTGAGGGTCTGGGCGAGCGCCCCGAGCCAATCCTTTCGTCGCGCACGACCGAGAGCGATGCAAATGGCAACACCCAGTCGCAGGATCAGCAGGCGCAGACGGACGATACGCAAGACAGTTCTACCTCTGCCAATTCGTCCTCGAACACCCAAAACCAATCGCAGGGCACCGATTCCTCTACGGCCAACAGCAGCACGCCGTCCGGCACGACCGACTCAAGCCAAACGACTGGCGGTTCGCAGCCGAGCACGGGCGGCCAGACGAGCGACACCACTTCGGGAACGGGCACAGCAGACAGCAACAACACCAACAGCTCGAACAGCTCGAGCGGAACCGCGTCCGGCACGGCATCTGACAACTCGAGCCAAGGCACGGCATCGGGCAACTAAGCACATTTGCCTCTCATAGATAACCGACCTATACAACGGGCGCGAATCGAAAGCGGTTCGCGCCCGTTTGCCTTGGGCGCCGCCATGGCGAACGCTATGCGATGGTAAGATGCTTTACATGTGTAAAGAGGAGATTTGCCATGAGCAAGACAATAGTTAGGCCCACGCTATCGCTGGGCAACCACATCTATCTGTATCGCCTGCTACGCGATGCAATCGGATGCGGCAAGCAAACGTTTATGACACAGGTCGAGGAGGCGCTCGCCGCCGGCGACATGACCGCTTATGACCTGGGCTTCGAGTCCACGCGCGAGCTGCTCGAGGAGCTCAACGACTGCATTAAGCTGACCGTCTTTAAGGGCGGCCGCCTGTATGCCACCGTCATCGCCAACGAGGCCTGGGATGCCGCCCTTGCCAAGGGCGAGGACAAGCCCAAGGCTGCCAAGGGCGCCAAGCAGTCCTACAAAAAGAAAAAGCGCGGTGAGAAGGACCTCAAGGCCGTGCGTCCCAAGCACGTTAAGCGTCCCGAGCCCGAAGTCATGGTTGAAGCCGTGCCGGAACCCGAGCCCGAGACAGAGATCGAAGCCGCTATTGAGGTAACAGCGGAAGCCGAAACCGAAATCGCCGCCACGACCGATCCCAAAGTCATGTCAGAGCAGGAAGCCACTGCGGAGCTCAACGAGGCTCCCAAGTCGACAACCGAAGAAGCCGCTATCCAACCCGAGACGTCTGCATTCCAAAACAGCGATGTCTTTGGCGACGAGGCCGAGGGCGATCAGTCCGACGAGCCCGCCAATCAAGGCGCTACCGAGTCGGCGCCGGAGCCCGAGACGCCGCAGCCCGCCATCTCGCTCACGGTCGTCTATGACCCCGAGAACGCCAACGCCGGCATCACCACCATGGCATCCACGCCCATCGAGGCAAAGTCGAGCGTCGAGAATCAGAGCGCTCCGCAAGTCGAGCTCGACACCGCGGCCGTAGACGCACCCGCTATCGTCGAGTCTGCAGATTCCGCGGCGATGCCAAAAGTGGGCACCGAATCAGTGCTCGGCACCGAACCCGTGCCCGTCGTCGAGGTGACGCCCGTCAATGAGCAGGCCTTCGCACCGGCGATGGTACCGGCCCCCGCACCCGTAGCGCCCGCCATCCCCGAGGACTTCCCCGTCGATTTCGCAACTGAGGTCTTCTGCCCCGGTCCGTTGCTACACCAGCTGTCGACCTATCTCCCCTACGGCGCCGATACCCTCGGCATCGTCGGCGAGTACTACTGGATCGCCCGCGAGCGCGGTACCATCGAGGCCGCGCGAAACCGCGCAAGCTTCCCCCTGCGCTACACGCAGGACGGCGAGCGCCACGAGGTTGCCGTGCGCATCCGCCGCAACACCACCGGCGGTCTCGGAGCCACCTGGACCATCGATAAAGTCGAAGAACCCGAGCAGTAACGACAAACGGCTCAAATCCAAATCAGGATTTGAGCCGTTTTTATTTGTTGATGTTGCGTAACCAACAGCGAGCGGGCCGCAAGTGCCCCAGGTTGCCGTGAAAGAGGAGCGACGCGTACTTCGGTACGCGAGCGACGGCTTGAACGGCAAGATGGGGTGCTTGCGACCCGCGCAGCGTCGAGCAGTTACGCGGTTTGGAAAACCGCGTAACGATCTAGTCGCGCGTCAGCTTACGGTGGATACGATGCGGCTGGGCCGCGTCCTCGCCCAGGCGCTCGATGCGATTGGCCTGATAGGCCTCGAAGTTGCCCTCGAACCAATACCAGTTGCCCGGGTTCTCGTCGGTGCCTTCCCACGCCAGAATGTGCGTGGCGACGCGGTCCAGGAACATACGGTCATGGCTAATGACCACCGAGCAGCCCGGGAACTCGAGCAGCGCCGCTTCGAGCGAGGACAGCGTCTCGACGTCGAGGTCGTTCGTGGGCTCGTCGAGGAGCAGCAGGTTGCCGCCCTGCTTGAGCGTGAGCGCCAGGTTCAGACGGTTGCGCTCGCCACCGGAAAGTACGCCAGCGCGCTTCTGCTGGTCCTGGCCCTTAAAGCCAAAGCTCGCCACATAAGCGCGGCTCGGAACCTCGGTCTCGCCGACCATCATGTGGTCCAGGCCGTCCGAGACGACCTCCCACAGGTTCTTATCGGGATCGATGCCAGAACGGTTCTGGTCGACATAGGAGATCTTGACGGTCTCGCCCACCTCGAGCTCGCCCGAAGTCAGCGGCTCCAGGCCCACGATGGTCTTGAAGAGCGTAGTCTTGCCCACACCGTTGGGGCCGATGACGCCCACGATGCCGTTACGCGGCAGGGTGAACGAAAGGTCGTCGATGAGCACACGGCCATCGAACTCCTTGTGCAGATGATGGGCCTCGAGCACCTTGTTGCCCAAACGCGGGCCCACAGGGATGCGGATGTCGGTCCAGTCGAGCTTCTGGCTTGCGCGGGCCTCGGCCTCCATCTCCTCGTAGCGAGCCAGACGGGCCTTGTTCTTTGCCTGACGGGCCTTGGGCGAACTGCGTACCCACTCGAGCTCGGCCTCCATGCGCTTGGCGAGTTTGGCGTCGCGGTTGCCCTGTGCCTCGATACGCGCGGCCTTGGTCTCCAGATACGTGGAGTAGTTGCCCTTGTAGGGATAGAGGTGGCCGCGGTCGACCTCGCAGATCCACTCGGCAACGTTATCCAGGAAGTAGCGATCGTGCGTGACGGCAAGCACCGCGCCCTGGTAGTTGTGCAGGAAGTGCTCGAGCCACAGGATCGACTCGGCGTCCAGGTGGTTCGTGGGCTCGTCGAGCAGCAGCAGGTCGGGAGCTTCGAGCAGCAGCTTGCACAGGGCCACGCGACGGCGCTCGCCGCCAGAGAGCACGTTGACCGGCATGTCGGAATCGGGCAGCTGCAGGGCGTCCATGGCCTGGCCGAGCTTGGAATCGATATCCCAGCCGTCGGCGGCGTCGATCTCGTCCTGGAGCTTTCCCATCTCGGCCATGAGGGCGTCCATGTCGCAATCCGGGTCGCACATCTCCTCGCCGATCTTGTTGAAGCGATCGACCTTGGCGATCATGTCGCCAAATGCCATGCGCACGTTCTCGATAACGGTCTTGTCGTCGTCGAGCGGCGGCTCCTGCTGCAGGATACCCACGGTGTAGCCGGGGGTGAGCCTGGCATCGCCGTTGGAGACTTCCTCGATGCCGGCCATGATCTTGAGCAGGGTCGACTTGCCCATACCGTTGGGGCCCACGACGCCGATCTTGGCACCGGGGTAGAAGCTCAGGGTCACGTCGTCAAGGATCACCTTGTCGCCATGGGCCTTGCGAGCCTGATACATCTGATAAATGAACTCCGCCACAGTCATTTCTCCTTATCTAGCTGCGGAAATCTTCTCCCCCTCTCCGTTTTGGAAAAAGCGGAGAGGCAGTTCGCGCGTTCTAATAAAAAGGGGCATGGTTGCCCACACCCCCTAATACTACCTGGGAAAAGTCCCCCGGAACATACTATGAACTGCGTACGCTAGTTTTCCGCAACCTTAACGAGCGGCTCGCTGCGATTTGCGCCACAACAGATACGAGTAGACGTAGACGGCTCCAACCGAACCAAACGCCAGAACCGCAATCACCGCGGCGACGACTTCACTCGAAAGCACGCTGCCTGCCACGCCCATCACAATCAGGCCAATACCTAGCACCATAAAGCAGGCGCCGCCAAAACGCTGCGTACGGCGCCAGTTCTCGGGATCGGCAAGCGCCCAGGGCGTCTTGATACCGAGCGTATAGTTCTGCTTCACACGCGGCAAGTAGTTGCCTACGCCGATGAACAGCAAACCGACAACACCGGAAATCAGCACGTTAACCGAACCGACCGCCGGCACCACGCCCCAGACCGTAAGCTCTCCCAGCCAGCTTATGGCGCACATGAACAAGGTGAAGGCGATTACGAAGCCCTGGTAGAACTTGCCCGAGGTTCGATATGCCTCACCTTTGGGGTCGATGCGCGGCACCACGCAGAACATTGCGAGAAGCGCCAGAGGCAGCACGCCGAGCGCGGAGGCCATCCAGCTAGGACCCCAACCGTCGACGGCGCCGTTCGCGCCCCAGTGCGTGGGAATCTGCGCAGGCAAGCTCGGCATCACCATGAGGTGCGCTACGACATTGGCGACGCACAGAGCGACCAGCGCAATCCACACGCGCGACGATACCCCCGTGGGGTGAATGCCCTTGTTTTCGTTATTCATCCTTATCACCTTCCGTGTTTGTAAAGCCCATAAACCAGCCAATCAAATCCTGCATGACGGTGGTGTTTAAGCTGTATACGATGTTTTGGCCATGGCGCTCGTCGGTCACCAACCCGGCGTTTTTGAGCGTCGCCAAGTGATGGCTCAGCGACGGCTTACTGATATCGAAATGCTCGGCAAGCTCCCCCGCCGTGCAATTGCCCTCGCGCAGCAACTCCAAAATGCGCCGTCGCGTTGGATCGGCAAGCGCCTTAAAACCCTCTCCCGGCATAAGACCTCCTCTCATCATCTCTCATGACGCGCACACTATACTCGATATTTAGATGTTTGTCTAACTATCTAATCTTGTACTCAAAAAAATAGCCGCCTCCGCGTAATGCGAAGACGGCCACTTCTCACGCTACAAACGTGTTTTAGAGTTGGCCAACCCGCTGCAACGGGTGCCATCTGCTTCAATCTTATGCGAACCCCGATCCCATTTCAACAAGCCCAAGGGCTCAAATGGAATCGCGATAACACCTATAATGGCGATAGCTAAAACACGATTCGCTTCCCCATCGGAGGATGTCTATGACCGAAACCGCTGCCGCTCTCGTCGAGACACGCGACACCAAGCTCGAGATCATCATGGGCCGCGAGGCACTCGATAAGCTCGCCGATGCTACGGTGTTGGTGCTCGGCTGCGGAGGCGTGGGCTCCAACTGCTGCGAGGCACTCGCCCGCGGCGGCATTGGTCATTTCGTCATTCTGGACAAGGACATCGTCGCGCCCAGCAATATCAATCGCCAGGCTATCGCCTTTCACAGCACCATCGGCAAGCGCAAGGTCGATGTTATGGAAGCCATGATCCACGACATCAATCCCACCGCCACCGTTATCAAACGCACCGAATACCTGCTGAGCGACAACATCGACGAGTTCTTCGCGAGCGTTTTGGAGCAGACGGACGGCAAGCTCGACTACGTCGTCGACGCCATCGACACCATCTCGGCCAAGCTCACCATTGCCAAATATGCTCAGGACCACGACATTCGTTTGGTTAGCTCCATGGGCGGGGCCAACAAGCTCCATCCCGAGTGCCTCCGCTTTGCCGACATTTTCGATACGGTACGCGACCCCATGAGCCGCATCATGCGCAAAGAATGTAAGAAGCGCGGAATCAAGAGTCTGCACGTGCTGTTTAGCTGCGAGGAATCGGTTAAGACCCAACCCCGCGACCCGTCCAACATCCACGAGCGTACCGAGTTGGGTACCGCTAGTTTTATGCCGCCCATCATGGGTCAGATGATCGCCGGCGAGGTTATCCGCCAGATCAGCGGGCGCGGCACCGAGCGCGTACGCGCCGACGGCCAACGCCTGGACTAGCAGGATGTCCTGCGATGGAACCGCAATTCTTTGACACGCATTGTCATCTTGATTTGATGCTCGGCCCCGATGCTGCAGCCAGTGAGTCGGCGGCGTCGGGTCTGGGGCTCTTTGACTGCGGGGTCGACCCACGCGACTTTTCGGCCGCAAACGAGCGCGCCCGTCGCCTACCAGGCGTCATCGCTGGCGTTGGGCTCCACCCCTGGTGGCTCGCCGACGGCCGCTGCGGTCCTGCCGAAGTCGATCTGCTTTGCGAAGTTGCTGCCCAAGAGCGCTACATCGGCGAGGTGGGACTCGACTTTTCCGCACGCTTTGCCGGAAGTGAGCCGCTACAAATACAGGCATTTGACCGGCTCTGCGATACACTCGTGCAGCATCCTCTTACCGGGCGCGTGATATCAATTCACGCCGTTCGTTCGGCAGGAGCCGTACTGGACGTCCTCGAATCGCATGGACTACTCATCCCAAACCCCGACTCCCCCGTTATCATCTTCCACTGGTTTAGCGGCACTTCGGACGAACTCGTCCGCGCGCGTGATGCGGACTGTTATTTTTCCGTCAACGAACGCATGCTCGCGTCTAAACGAGGACGCGAATACGCACGACAGATTCCACTCGATCGTTTACTGCTCGAGACCGATGCACCAGCGGAGGCAAACACAGAAACAAGCGCGCAGTCGCTCATCAAATCGCTCACAAGGACCTCGATGCGCATTGCCTCACTCAAAAACTGTGACGCTAAGCACATTGAGTCGGCAGTTTTAGCAAATGCGCGCTCTGTATTTGACCTTCGCTAACCCCTGTGGGCAAAAAATGTCAAATATGAGTACTGTTGCAAATCCAGTAACATTATTTTACGGCAAAATAGTGCCTTGATAATGTACAGCCATCCATTATCAAGGCACTTTAAGGTGGTTAAAGTCATTTTTAGCAGGTTTTAATCGCTCGCAGACACCCAACTAGGCCCTCAAAAGCTTAATTTCGCTGTTACTAAATTAGTGACAGTACTCATATTTAGCATTTTTTGTCCATGGAGTCCCGGGGGGGCGACAATTCGACTCCCCGGGACTGCTCACCTATTCGGAAATCGGCACTCCATGGCCCCAGGAGCCTTCCATGCCGCATACGGTCGAAGCAAACCCCGCCGCAAAGTCGAGTGCACGCTCGATGGCCTCGGCACCATCCTCGCCACGCTTGACGGAATCGAGGTAACACATCAGGAACGAAGTCAGGAATGAGTCGCCCGCACCCATGGTGTCCTTCATATCCGTTACCGGCTTAGCCAGTTGGCGGTAATAACGATCGCCATCATAGGCAATGCAGCCCTCAGCGCCAGCCGTTGCCGATACGAAACGCGGACCTAGGCTCCTCACCCATGCCAGACGCTCGCGAATCTCATCCTCACTCGCGGCGTCTGCCGCGCTAAAGAACGCGAAGTCAACGTAGGGAGCAATCTGCTCGTAGTACTCGTCGGTCGAATCGTCCGAGAAGTCAAACGAAACCGTGATGCCCGCGGCCTTCAACTTGGGAAGTTCACGCTCGGTAAAGCAATAGTTGCCCGAGTGGACTACGTCGAACTGCTTCACGTACGCAAGGTCAAAGCGATCGAGCACATAGCGCGCATCACCACGGATGCCGCCCTCATTGGAGCCAAGGAAAACACGGTCGCCGTTAACGACGGTCACGCGTGCCGCACCGTTCTCGCCGATGAGCTGCTTGCACTTGGCAAGCTCAACGTCCTCATCCTCAAGACTCGCAATCACATGCTCAGCAGCAGCGTCATTACCAAAGATGCCCATATACGCAGAGCGTGCGGCACCGCATTTCTTGGCATACACGGCAAAGTTCACCGCATTGCCACCCGGATACATCGTGCGAATATGCTCGTAGCGGTCGACGACGTTGTCGCCAAACCCCAGTGCGCTCACGTTAAATGCCATAGCGCGCCCCTCTCTTATGCCAACGGAACCACTGTTGTGACAGCAGTACCGCCCAGGATCTACGCGAATTCCAGTAGCTCCGGCAGCTGGTCGATAATCTTGTCCGCGGCATCCTGGCTAAAGCCAAAGCGCTCCTCGCGCTTGGCAATGACTGTCAGGCCGGCTCGCTTGCCGGCAGTGATGCCAGGCACCGAATCCTCAACGCAGCAGCAGCGATTCGCGGGCAGCCCCAGCAGGTCCAGCGCATGCAGGTAGATGTCGGGCTCGGGCTTGCTCTCCTTAAACTGCTCGCCGCTCACCACATACTCAAAGGCATCCGACAGCCCGCATGCGTTGAGCACTTCCTCGATGCTATCCATGGGAGACGAGCTGGCAAGCGCCACGCGAACGCCGCGGCGCGGCAGCTCTCGAATCGTATCCACGGCGCCTGGGTTAATCAAAGCCTGATAGTCGCGCGGACGCTCATGCGCCCACTCGTCCCAACGGGCCAACGCTTCCTCGCCAGTGAAATGCCCCTTACCGGCGCGCTCAAACCAATCGACCAACATATGCAGGAAGAACTGATGCGAGGTACCGACCTGCCCATTCAACTCCTCTTGAGTCAGGTTAAGCCCAAGCTCCTTGGCAAACGCGGCAGTCTCGCCCAGGTAGTAATACTCGGTATCGACAATGACGCCGTCCATGTCAAAGATAACGGCGTCGAACGGAAATGCGGACACGGCACCCTCCCTAACAAAAGGGCGCCTGTAAGCAGGCGCCCGAACCATGCATTATCGGCGATTCTAACGCAGCAGCTTATCCAGCGCCACCGCAATACCGTCTTCATTGTTATTGGCGGTCACCATCTGGGCCACGGCCTTAACCTCGTCAACCGCGTTGCCCATGGCAACACCGGTGCCGGCCCACTCAATCATGGACTTGTCGTTCTGGCCGTCGCCAAACGATACAACCTCACTGGCATCGATGCCGAGCTTGGGCAGGGCACCCTCGAGCGCACGGGCCTTGTCGATACCGGGCGCCGTGTACTCAAAGTACCAGTCGGCCGTAAACATGCCCGAAAGCGTCTGCTTAAAGGGCGCATACATCTCCTCGTAATGCGCCTGCAGGTAGGCCGGATCGCCCGCCGTCAGCAGCTTGTCCACGGGATAAGCATCAGCGACCTCATGCAGGCTCTCGACCTCGCGGATCTTAAGATCGCACGCATCGCGCTCGTATTTGACGATGTTTTTCTGCGAGCCGTCAGGCAGCGTGATCATGCAGCGGTACGAGTCCTCAACGTGCAAATCGCGACCGAGCGAAATCATAGGGATCACGTCAAAATTACGCAGGTGATCAATCAGGCGATGCAATTCGTCGGCAGGCATAGCCTGATCGAACAGCACCTCGTCGGTCTGGGCATCGACGACGTGTGCGCCGTTAAAGGCCACCAGCAGACCGTCATGGTTTTGAAGGTCGAGCTCTTGCGCCAAGGCCTGCAGCCCCCATGCGGGACGGCCCGAAGCCAAAATGAGCTTAATGCCCGACTCCTGCGCCGCGAGCAGCTTCTCGCGCGTACGCGGGCTAATCACTTTCTGATCGTTGGTGAGCGTACCGTCGATATCCATCGCGATGGCTTTGATTGCCATATATGCCTCCCTGTCATTGAACAACCTTGTCTGAGCCATCATACAGAACACCCATCGCGACTCCGTTTACAACGGGCAAAAAGTCATATTGTCTCGAACATGAACAGCGTGTGGTCGTGAAGCTTTATCGCTCAGGTCAAATACGTCTGCTAGCGACGCTCATCCGTCGGTGCGCCCTCGACGATCGCGATGCCCGCCGATGCACCTAACGCGCTGGCGCCGGCCTCGATGAATGCGCAGGCCTCTTCGTAATTATGGATACCGCCCGCCGCCTTGATTGCCACGGCATCGCCGAGCACCTCGTGCATCAGCCGCACGTCCTCGAGCTTAGCACCGCCAAAGCTTCTGCCGGTCGATGTCTTAAGGAATCCCGGCTTGGCCTCCAGCGCGATCTCGCATACACGGCGCTTGGCGGCGTCGTCGCCGTCCAGCTTGCACATCTCGACGATTACCTTGTCAGTGATGCCATGCGCGCGACAAAAATCAGCAATGGTAGTCATCTCGCGCTCGATGGCATCAAAATCGCGGTTCTCGATCGACCTCTGATTCAAAACGTAGTCAATCTCGGTAAAGCCACACGCAGCGTATTCCTCAAACCTCGCAAGCTTCTCCTCGAGCGCCATAGTGCCCTGGGGAAAGTCGATAGCGCCGGCAAGGATGATGTCAGAGTCCTCGAGCATGGCGCGGCCCGTCTCGTACTCCTGCAGGTTCGCAAATACGCAGCGAAAGTTGTACTTTAACGCCTTCTCGACATATTGCTCAAACGTGTCCTCGGGGGCATCGATATAGTCGATGTATTTGTTGATGGGTTTGGCAAGCGTCATGCTGGGCCTCCTTGTTCAGGACTGACAACCGATTCGTGGTTTCACGCGAAAAACCACGTTCAATGTACGCCCGGCATGCAAGGACAGCGTCCGCATTCCGACAAGTGGTATGAAATTAGCTTTAAACGTATATTTACAGACAGCGAATGGCACCGCACGCGGATGCCGACAGCAAGACATCCCCCTCCTCAATACACCCTCATGCCCCTTTACTGTTTGCGACCAGAAATGATGAGCTGCACAACGTCGTTAGCGGTCGAATTCGACCTCTGACGACGTCACGCGACCCATCGTATCTGGCCGACAACAGAAAAGGGGCCCGTATCCCAACGGATACGGGCCCCTTTCGGCCATGACCTATCTCAGCAGCAAAGACCACTTGCGGTGAGCGCGGTAGAACTCGATCGCACCATCTTATCCGAGCCGGGGCACGTTCGCATAGCGTGGCGCGTGACGGTTGCAAAACCACCCCATTTGAAACAAAGGCAAAAAAGTACTTGCAAAGACGCGTTCCGACATATAAGTTGATAAAAGACCGCCGTTGCGGTTTTAAGTAGATCGAGCATATGAAGTTTCAGTTTTTAGCGTGTAAGAGAAAGAAGATCGGCAAAGTACAGCCCCAAACGCAATGACAACTTAATGAGGTAACTGCCACATGTGAGGCACCCGGGGCATTGCTGTCTCGATTTTGAGCACGATGCCTTCCGCCTTGCATGGGCCGTTCCATCCCGCCCCTGCAGCAACTGCCTCACGGGCTCATTGAAAACCGCATAGCACCCCAACGTCAGCACATCACCCACGGCAAGCACATCACTCACGACAACCAACACATCAACAAACAGCACGAACATCAACCGATTGGAGAAGCTATGACAAACCACCACGCTGAAGACGGCGATAAGAAAAGCATTCTGGATGCCCGCATTGAGCGAGCATATGCAAACGAATATGACGCCGCCTTTGCCGCCGCGACCATCAAGAACTACGCGTCGCTACCGCTCGCGACGATCTTGGCCGACCACCCTCAACTGCTGAAGCGCTGCACAAAGATCATGGGCGACCCCGACATTCGCAAGCTGACAGACCCCTATGCCCCAAAACGCGACAACGATTCGTACGTTCTTACCGTAGGCTGCCTAGCCCATATGCTTACGGCGCTTGACACGAAACTCAAGCTCGAATGGGAACCCGACGAGCGTCATGAACTCGAAAGCAAGCGGAACACCCTGCGCACCGCACTGTTCCTTCCGTTGGACGGCCTCAAGCGCTGCAACGTCGAGCTCAATACACAGGCGCGGCAAAAGCCCGGAACCACGGGGCAGAAAACTCCAAGACCCCATGCGGCCATCGTCGACCGCAACCGATATAACCGCATGACCGCGCATTTTTCTGCCGAGGGAACAGCCATAAGGACGCTAATCGACCTGCTGTGCCTCCTGAGCATCAACGAGCTATTTGAGGGCTATCTCGCCCTTGTTCCCGCGACGGCACCCAAGTCGGTAGCAAAGATCATCGAGACCTGCAGACGCCAGTTTGAGCGCCATCGCAATGGCAGCGAGATGAACGCCAGCATCGCGCAGTACTACGCGGCTCATTACAAAAATGACGGATGTGCCCCTGTCGAGCATCAGCTGCGGCTCGCCTACACCACGCCCGCCGCAACGCTCTATCGCTTTGGAGCCCTTGGCGCTTGCGAGCCGCACGAACAGGCAGTCTGCCCCACAACCGAGCTCGATCTCAGGCTCGGACGAACCCTGTAGCCCGCCAGCCCCTCCGCGGGCAACAATCCTATTCCACAACACAACCAACAGAAAGGAGTCCTCATGGACACCAATCATTCCCCCATCATCAGCCCCCTCACCATGCGTGAATCCGCCCGAGGTATCACGCTCACCAGCATTTACGATGAGATGCTCGCCCGTCGCGAGCTCTCCGTCATGGGAAACATCGAAACCCCGATGGCCCACGACCTATGCCAGCAGATCCGCCTGCTCGATGCCACCGACCCCAGCCGCCCCATCACCATATTTGTCGCCAGCGCCGGCGGAAGCGTGCGATCGGGTCTTGCGATCTATGACGCCATGCGCCTCGCATCGTGCCCCATCCGCACCGTCTGCCTGGAATTCGCCGCGTCCATGGGCGCCGTGATTTTTATGGGCGGCGACGATCGCCGTATGGCGCCCCATGCAGAGCTCATGATTCACGACCCGCTGATCCCCCAGGGGGCAGGCGGCTCGGCACTTGCGCTGCAGGAAACCAGCCGGCGTCTCATGCAGACCCGCAAGACCCTCACGCAAATCCTCTCGGACCGCAGCGGCCTCACGCCCAAGCGCATCCAGTCCCTCACTGCAAAAGACACCTACCTTTCGGCCGAGCGCGCCGTCGAGCTCGGCTTTGCCCACGAAATCCTCTCGACCACCAAGGAGGTCGCCCATGTCTAACCTCACCAGCCGCCTCGCCGCATCTGAGTCCGCATCGTCCACCATCCTCGCCAAGGATCGAACGCTTTCCTGCGACACCCGCCAAACGGGACTCAACAACAACGCACTTGTGATCGGCCCCTCGGGAGCCGGCAAGACCCGAAACGTCCTCAAGCCCAACCTGCTGCAAATGAACGCAAGCTACATCGTGCTCGACACCAAAGGCACGCTCTGTCGCGAAGTGGGACCCGTGCTGGCAGCCCACGGTTACCGCGTGCAATGTCTCAACTTCGCCGACCTCAACACCGTCCCGGCCCTTGCGCCCGGCATCGAGCGCTGCGGTTACAACCCCCTGAGGCACATTCGCCGCAAGGCGGACGGCAGGCCCAACCAGCAGGACATCCTCTCGGTGGCAAAGGCCATCTGCCCCATCGAGGACAACAACCAGCCTTTTTGGGATCATGCGGCGGCAAACCTGCTGTCGTGTCTTATCGCCTACGTCACCGAACAGCTACCCGCCGACGAGCAGACGATCAGCTCGGTCATCAAGCTGATCGAGCACCTGCAGGACGGTGCCACGGGTCGATTGTTTGACGGCCTGATCACGACCGACCCCCAAAGCTATGCCCTCTCGCTATGGCGGCGCTACGCCATTACGCAAAATGCCGAGCGCATGCACGCGAGCATCGTCGGCATCCTTGCCGAAAAGGTCATGTGTCTGGGATTCGACGGTGCGGCACAGCTCTATCGTGAGTGCCATCAGGTGGACTTCGCTTCCATGGGACACACCCCCTGCGCCCTGTTTGTAACCGTGAGCGATATTGACCGCAATCTCGATCCGCTGACCGGCCTCTTTATTTCGCAGGCGTTTATGGGCCTCATTCGTGAGGCCGATAGGCAGCCCGACGGCAGCCTGCCCGTGCCCGTGCGCTTTATGCTCGATGACTTCGCAAATCTGCAGATCCCCCAGATCGACAACGTGCTCTCGATTATCCGAAGCCGCAACATCTGGGCAACGCTGCTGCTGCAGTCGACCAACCAGCTCGATGCGCTCTATGGCGAGGCACGCGCACGCTCCATCATGGGCAACTGCGACACGCATCTGGTGCTGGCGTTCCAGGATCCCGAGAGTGCCCGGGTGTTTTCCGACCGCGCCGACGCGCTGCCCAGCACGCTCATGGCGACGCCGATCGATCGCTCGTGGCTCTTTGTACGCGGTCGCACTCCCGAACAGGTCGAGCGCTTTAGGCTCGAAGACCATCCGCTCTACGGGGAGCTGCCCGAGGCGCAGCGAGGCCATGCGGAGGCCGAGATCTAGGCGCAGGGTTCTCGCAGCGCGCGACGCCCCGGCGATGTTCCACAAAGGCCGTGCGCCCCGGGACCACGGCAAAAGCAAAGGGGCCCGCATCCGATAGGATACGGGCCCCTGACTATAAGGCGCGATACGTTAACAGCAGCGACTACTTGCGATGCGCGCGATAGAACTCGATGAGCGCCTGGGTCGAAGCGTCCTGCTCGGCCTTGGCGGCGTCGTCGTGGAAGGCCGGGGTGATCTGCTTGGCAAGCTGCTTGCCCAGCTCGACGCCCCACTGGTCGTAGGAGTCGATGCCCCAGACCGTGCCCTCGACAAACGTAATGTGCTCGTACAGGGCGATGAGCTCGCCGAGCGCGAACGGGGTCAACGTGTCGCCGAAGATCGAGGTCGTCGGGCGGTTGCCCTCAAAGCAGCGGGCCGGGACGATCTGCTCGGGCGTGCCCTCGGCGCGCACCTCGTCGGCCGTCTTGCCAAAGGCGAGCGCCTTGGTCTGGGCCAGGAAGTTGCCCAGGAACAGCTCGTGCACGTCCTGACCGCTGTCGGTCGCAGGGTTGGCAGTGTTGGCGAAAGCGATAAAGTCGGCCGGAACCACCACAGTGCCCTGGTGCAGCAGCTGGTAGAAGGCGTGCTGGCCGTTGGTGCCGGGCTCGCCCCAGAAGATCTCACCGGTATCGGAGGTCACGGCGCTGCCGTCCCAGCGGACGTGCTTGCCGTTGGACTCCATGGTGAGCTGCTGCAGGTAGGCCGGGAAACGGTGCAGGTACTGGCAGTACGGCAGCACGGCGTGGCTCTTGGAACCGAAGAAGTTGACGTACCAGACGTTGAGCAGGCCCATCAGCGCGACGGCATTGTTCTCGAGCGGCGTGTTGCAGAAGTACTCGTCGATGGCGTGGAAGCCCTCGAGGAACTGTTGGAAGCGCTCGGGGCCGAGCACGACGATCAGCGACAGGCCCACGGCGGAGTCAACGGAATAGCGGCCGCCAACCCAGCTCCAGAAACCGAAGGCGTTGGCGGGGTCGATACCGAAGGCCTCGACCTTCTCGAGTGCGGTGGAGACGGCGACGAAGTGCTTTGCCACGGCCTCGGCGTTCTGCTCATCGGAGCCGTCGATGGCGCCCTGAGCCTTGAGCTGCTCGAGCATCCAGGTCTTGACTTCGCGGGCGTTGGTGAGGGTCTCGAGCGTGGTGAAGGTCTTGGAGACGATGATCACGAGCGTGGTCTCGGGATCCAGGCCCTTGAGCTTCTCGGCCTGATCGTTGGGATCGATGTTGGAGATGTAGCGGCAGTCGATACCGGCGTCGGCATAGGGACGCAGGGCCTCGTAGGCCATGACCGGGCCCAGATCGGAGCCGCCGATGCCGATGGACACCAGGTGCTCGATCTTCTTGCCGGTAACGCCCTTCCACTCACCGGAGCGCACGCGCTCGGCGAAGGCATACATGCGATCGAGGACCTGGTGCACGTCGGCGACGACGTCCTGGCCGTCGACGATGAGCTGGCCCTTCTCGCTTGCCGGGCGGCGCAGCGCGGTGTGCAGGACAGCGCGGTCCTCGGTGGTGTTGATGTGCTCGCCAGAGAACATGGCGTCGCGGCGCTCCTCGAGCTTCACCTCGCGAGCAAGATCGCACAGCAGCTTGACGGTCTCATCGGTCACCAGGTTCTTCGACAGATCGAAGTGCAGGTCACCGGCGTCAAAGCTCAGCTTGTTCACGCGGTCGGCGTCAGCAGCGAACCAGGCCTTGAGGTCGATACCTTCGGCCTCGAGCTTCTCCTGATGGGCCTCGAGTGCCTTCCAAGCGGCAGTCGACGTAGCATCGATAGGTGCGGCAACAGTTGCCATAGAGTCCTCCTCAGCATACGGGCGCACGCCTCCATGCGCCCGGACATTCAGATGCCACTATTCTAGCGCAGGTCAAGACTACAATCAGCGAGCGTTGCCAATCGGCCCCCAAACGGCAACCGATCAAAAAGGGACAGGCTTATTTTGGCAGGTCAAACGCTTTACCAACCAAAAATAACCCGTCCTTTTATGGCAAATATTAGGCCGCGGCGCAGACGCTGCCGAGTAACTCACGCAGAGGAGACCCGATGCCCTCCAGCAGATCGGGCGCGATAATGGCAAAAACGGGAACCTCGCCGGTGCCCACGACAGCAGGCACCTTGCCCTCCGAGACAATGCATCCATAAGGCACAAAGCCGTCTTCGCCGGCATCGAGCGCCGCCATGCGACGCGCGAGCTCGCGCGCAAAGCCGGCAGTATCGGCATCGCCAATCGCCAGGACATAGTCCACGCCTTCGTCGGTCGCCAGGGCCACGGCTTCGTCGATCAGTTCGTCTCCCCCGTCACCCTCAACCGAGCCGCAGCGAAAAAGCACGCGCTCGAGCAGAGCTCGATCAAGCGAGCCGAGCGCCGCCGAGACGAGCTCATCACGCGTATGCTTGTCTCCGCCCAGCACGACCAGCGCCTTGGTGCCACCGTAGTGAGCGACCAATCGTCCGCACCAGCGAGCCACGTCCCCATCCGCAACAAGGCGTGTCGGCATACCAAACCCATAATTGACCATCTTTCCCACAACCCTTCCGTGCGCATAGGCGGTATCAATCGTTAGGCTCATGCTACGAAGCGAGGTTTTCCGAGCTGTTTCGCACTCTTTAGAGCTGCGTTAAAACCCGATCCAACCGCACGACCATACCTACCAAAACAAACCAGTCCCTTTTTGACAGGTTTTGACGGCGTCCGGACGAGCGGGTATTATCGAACAAGTATTCGATAAGAACATGTGTTTGATGGAAGGGCACGGATGGCGCACGAGCAGCACACCTATATCTGCATCGACCTCAAGACGTTTTATGCCAGCGTCGAGTGCGTCGACCGTGGGCTCGATCCGCTCACCACCAACCTGGTCGTTGCCGACGAATCGCGCGGACGCACGACCATCTGTCTCGCTATCACGCAGGCCATGAAGGACTTAGGTATTCACAACCGCTGCCGTCTGTTCGAGATTCCCGACGGCATCGACTACATCAAAGCAGTGCCGCGTATGCAGCACTACATGGAGGTGTCGGCGCAAATCTACGGCATCTACCTGGAATACGTCAGTCCGCAAGACGTTCACGTCTACTCAATTGACGAGTGCTTTATCGACGTGACACCCTATCTGGACCTTTATCACACCGATGCGGAAGGGCTCGCCTGCATGTTGCGCGACGAGGTCCTGGCGCGCACCGGCATCACGGCGACGGTCGGCATCGGCCCCAACCTATTCCAGGCCAAGGTTGCACTCGATATCACCGCCAAGCACGTACCCAGCCGCATCGGCATACTCGACGACGAGACCTTTCGCAAGGAAATCTGGCCCCATCGTCCCATCACCGATATCTGGGGCATCGGCCCCGGCGTGGCAGCACGACTCGAAAAATACGGCGTCTACGATCTGATGGGCGTCGCGGCGCTCGACGAAAACCTGCTTTACGACGAGCTCGGCGTCAATGCCGAGTATCTCATCGACCACGCCTTCGGACGCGAGCCGACAACCATCGCCGATATCCAAGCCTATCGCCCGCAAGCAACTTCGACCACTACAGGACAGGTGCTCTCGAAGGGCTATGCCTACGAGCAGGCCTACACCGTCTTGCGCGAGATGGTCGACAGTGCCGTGCTGGACTTGGTCGATAAGCACGTGGTATGTGACAGCATCTCGCTCTTTGTGGGCTACGCGAGCGAGCGCGCCGACATCCGCAGGCTTGATGCCAGCGGTACTGCACAATATGTGGACGGATGCGGACACCTGCGCTCGAGTACGTCGAGCATCGAACCCACCGCAACCGCCGGCCCCGAGCTCGCACCCCGTGCGCCCAAGCCCGTCCAGTGCGATGACGAAAGGCGTCGCCTGGTGCGCGAAGCGCAGGCAATCGATGGCATCTTTGTGGGAGAGCATGGCGGCAAACCGCGTGGTGGCTATGCCGCGCTCTTTGCACACTCCAACGCCTCGCGCAAGCTGCCCGAGCGCACCAATTCGTTTAAGAAGATCATGGGCTATTTCGATGACCTTTGGGCGCAAACGGTCGACCCTAAACGACCGGTCAAGCGAATCAACCTGGGCTTTGGCAACCTCATGCCCGAGGAATTTGCCACTATCGATCTGTTTAGCGATGTCGAGGCCGATGAGCGCGAGCGCGACCTGGCGCGCGCCGTCCTGGCTGTGAAAGGCAAGTACGGCAAGAACGCGCTCGTCAAGGGATTAAGCTTTACCGCCGGCGCCACCGCGCGCGAACGCAACGACCAAGTTGGAGGACACCGTGCCTAAACCCAAACAACAGCCCGTGCGCCCGCCGACCGCCTTCGAGCGCCTGGCGGACCCCGAGGGCAGACGCCGCGCCGCCGACCCCAACCTCACAGCCAACGGTGCCGTGCGCGCCAACCGCGCCGCACAGTTTATGCCCTTTGCCGCCCTCACGGGATACTACGAACTCGTGCGCAAGCAGGAAATCACCGTCGAGCCAAAACGTGAACTCACGGAAGAAAAAGCCCTCGTGCTTTCTAAAAAGCTCGAGGGTCTCAAACGTGGCGACCTGGTCCGCGTCACCTATTACGATACGTACGGCTATCGCTCCCGCACCGGCATCCTTGACGAGGTACTCCCTGCCTTCAGGCTCCTCAAGCTCAAAGATATCGCCATCGACTTCGACGATATCCAAGACATCGAGCTGCGCGGACGAGCCTAGACAAGGAAATGCATCCAAGACGGCGCTTACAGCGTCATGACGTAGTAGCCCGCGTCTTTCACGGCCGCCTCGAGGACACCGCGATCAACCGGCTGCTTAGAGCGCACGCGTGCCGTGTGGTCCGCATACGTCACCGTTGCCCACACGCCATCCAGTGCATTAAGGGCATTGGCTACGTTCTGAGCGCAGCCGTCACAGCTCATGCCGCCGATGAGCAGCTCATCGCTATAGGGGTAGTGTGACGCATCGGTATCCACCACAACAACCTTTTTGGCCTTCTTACCGCTCGCGCCATCGCTGCAGCAACTCTTCCCGTGTGTCGAAGCGGCAATGCGACGCAGTCCAAAAAACATGCCGACGGCAATGACGGTCAGCACGATGAGATTCGCAGGGTTGAGCAAGTCACTCATGCGTTCCCCTTTCAGTAGCACTATCTAGATACCCCCATGGGGTGTCCCCATCTTAACCCAAAATCATGTCCGTTCGGTCAATTAGTTTTCCTCTTCAAACTTTTTTGTTGACCATAGCTTACTTTCGTGTATAAGTTTTCCTAGGCTAACAGTTTAGATCCGTAAGGAGCGACGTGACTCGAACCATAGACATCCCAACGTTTCAGGCAGCAGTCGTGCGCAACTGCTCCCCCACGCTCGCGGGCATCAAGCCGGCATCGCTCTTTACCTATCCAGGCACCTACGCCCACGGGGACGGCTCGACCGCAACAGAAACCATCGCAGAACGCCGAGCACGCCTGCTCAACGTTATCGCCCAGTGCAACCGCGAGCTTGACCCGCTTGGCATCCACCTGAGTGTTTTGGTCTGGCGGCCCTGCGGAGCGCTCGTGTACGTGTACCGAGCCAAAAGCCTCACCACCTATTTCGCGGACCCTCGCGCCAAAACGGCGCTCGCCTCGGAAGGCTACGACACGAGAGACCTTTCGACATGCCTTGTGCATTTGGCATCACGCATCACGCTCGCGAGTAATAACGTCGCGGAATGCGCCTGTAGCCAGACTCGATGCGCACTACCCCAGCAAGCTAGCTGCAGCAACGACTGCACCTGCGAGTTTCCGCACGAAATAGGCTACTTCCTAGGATATCCCTACGACGACGTGCACGAGTTTATCGTCCAGCGCGGCGAGAACTATAAGGTCTTTGGGGCCTGGAAGGTCTACGCAAATGTCGAGCAGGCACTTGCGACGTTTGATGCCTACCGCGCCTGCACCCAATACTTCACCTTTGTCTATCAGCAGGGCTACAGCTTGGCGCAACTTGCCCAGGCAACCCGATAGAACATAGAAGCCGTGGCAACCTGCCGCACAACTGAAAGGACTCAACATGAGCAAGATCGCCGTCGTCTACTGGAGCGGCACGGGCAACACCGAGGCCATGGCAAACCTCGTTGCCGAAGGTGCAACCGATGCCGGCGCCGAGGCAGAGGTCATCTCCTGCGCCGACTTCTCCGCAGACAAGGCCGCTGGCTATGACGCTATCGCCTTCGGCTGCCCCGCCATGGGTTCCGAGGAGCTTGAATATGATGAGTTCCAGCCCATGTGGGATGAGGTCAAGGAGACCCTCGGCGACAAGAAGGTCGTCCTCTTTGGCTCTTATTCGTGGGCCGAGGGCGAATGGATGGACAACTGGAAGGCGGACGCCGACGAGGAGGGCGTCAACGTCGTCGATTCCGTCATCTGCTACGACGCCCCCGATGATGAGAGCGAAGCGGCCTGCCGCGCCCTTGGAGCCGAGCTCGCCTAGCGGCAATGAGCTCCGCCCGCAACGCGCATTGCAACAAAACACATTCGCGTCCCAACAAAAACGGGAGCCGGATCACATCCGGCTCCCGTTTTCTGCTATGTCAGTCATATAAAGCGGCTACGAGATATTGCCCAAGAACGCCTTGGTGCGCTCGCTCTTGGGGTGGTCGAAGACCTCGCTCGGCGTACCCTCTTCCACAATGACGCCGCCGTCCATAAAGACGACGCGGTCGGCGACATCGCGGGCAAAGCCCATCTCGTGCGTCACGACGATCATGGTCATACCGTCGTGCGCCAGGTCGCGCATGACGCCCAGAACGTCGCGCACGAGCTCAGGGTCGAGCGCCGAGGTGGCCTCGTCAAAGAGCATCACGTGCGGGTTCATCGACAGGGCGCGGGCGATGGCCACGCGCTGCTGCTGGCCGCCCGAGAGCTGGCTCGGCATAAAGTCGATGCGCTCGGCCAGGCCGACCTTGGTCAGCTCCTCGACGGCGATCTTCTCGGCCTCTTCCTTGCTGCGCTTGAGCACCTTTTGCTGCGCAAGCATGACGTTCTTTTTGACCGACAGGTGCGGGAACAGGTTGAACTGCTGAAACACCATGCCCAGGTGCGTGCGCACTTTGTTGAGGTCGACGCCCTTGGCACACACATCCACGCCCTCGACGACAATCGAGCCGCTCGTGGGATGCTCCAGGCGATTGATGCAGCGAAGCATCGTCGACTTGCCCGAGCCTGAGGGGCCCAAGACCACAACGACCTCACCCTTGTGCACATCCAGATCGATATCGCGCAGGACCACGTTGTCCCCAAAGGCCTTCTGGAGGTTCTTGATGCTGACGACGACCTCGTTCGAGTTATTGGTTTCGCTCATGATAGGACCTCCTTACAGACCGGCGATGTGATCGGCGGGCGTCGCGACAACCTGTCCGGCGCTCTTGGCGGGACGCTTCTTCTTGGTCTCGGCCGTGCCCAAAAGCCTCGCCTCAAGACCGCTCACCAAGCGAGCGAGCGGCAGGGTGATGACCAGATAGAACAGGGCGGCAACCACGTACGGTGTAATGGAGCCCGTCGTGGCCACGATGGTACGGGCGTTCATGACGATCTCGACCACACCCACGGCGGCAAGCAGCGACGTATCCTTGTAAAGCAAGATAAACTCGCTGGTCAGCGTAGGCAAAACATTACGGAACGTCTGCGGAATCATGACATAGAGCAGCGTCTGGAACGCGTTCATGCCCAGCGAACGCGCAGCCTCGTTTTGGCCCTTGGGGATCGATTGAATACCGGCACGGAAGATCTCGCATAGGTACGCAGACGAGTTCATGGCCATGACGATAACGCCAAGCACGTAGTCATCAACCTTGACGCCGGCCAACGGCAGACCGAAGAACGCGATATAGATCTGCAGGAACGCCGGCGTACCGCGGATGATATTCACATAGATGCCGGCAAGGCAACGCAGGATGCGCGACTTGGAGATGCGCATGAGCGACAAGGCAAAGCCAAAGGGAATTGCCAGCGGAAACGCCACAAGCACGATCGAGAGCGACATAAGGAAGCCCTTAAAGACGATCGGCAGGCTTTGGACCAAAATGACTGGGTTTAAGAACAGGCGCAGGAACATATTGGAGTTCCAGGCCTCGACCCACGGCTGCTCCTTAAGATCGGCCAGGAAGTTATCGAATGCCGTCACGCCCTTGATCTCCACCGACGGAATCTTGGAGATCTTCTTGGTCGAGCCATCGGCCAAAGTGCAGGTGCCGCTAAAGGCCTCATCGCCGCCCTCGACGGGGAAGGTCACGCCGTAAACCTCGACACGGAAAAAGCCGCCGGCAGGCGCCGTCTCGCCAAAGTCGATCTTGAGCGTCTGGCCGTCAGCCTTGCACGTGGGCTTCATGGGCGTACGATCCATGAGGTCCTCGCCCGAGAGCATCGTCAATCGCGTGTCATCGGTACCAAACGTCGTGCCGTCGACAAACGTCAGCGAAAGACCGCTCAGCTCCTCGTCGGCATCGGCCTGGACCTCCCAGGTAATGCGCGTCTCGGTACCGCCGACCACAGCGCTGCCCGAACCAGTGTTGGGTCGGGCGGTAATCTTTGCGGTCTCAAGCGCCTGGGCGGTCGTGGGCGCATATGCCCCCACGCACACCAGCGCGAGCGCCACGGCCATGGCGCAGGCTAGCTTTTGGAGCAAGGCGGGCAGTGGAAAACGCTGCTCCGCGGCCCCTTTGTTCAGTCGAGACAAGGTGGCTCCTATCGTAGAAGTTGCCGGCAAAACGAGACGGAAATACTCTCCGTCAAGAGAAGCGCAAAGGCCCTCTCCGCCAAAACGGAAAGGGCCCGCGAGCAATCAAGTAGCTATTTTACTTGATGTTGTACTTAGCCATGAGGGCGTCAATGGTACCGTCGTCGGTCAGGTCCTTGATGGCCTGGTTGATGTCTTCCTTGAGCTTGGTGTTACCCTGGTTGATGGCGATGGCGTACTCCTCGCCGGTGCTGATCTGCTTAATGGTCTGGCAGGTGTTGAACTGCTCGGCGGTCAGCTGGCTGGCAACGGAGCGGTTGGTGACTACGGCGTCGCCCTTATCGGACTGCAGGGCGCTGAAGCACTCGGTAGCGTCCTTGTAGGGGACGATCTTGGCCTTGGGGAAGTTCTCCTGGGCAAAAGACTCGGCGGTCGAGCCAGACTGAACGATGATGGTAGCGTCGGCGTTGTTGAGCTTCTCGCTGTAGTTGTCGGCCGTGATGTCGGTGTTATCGACCTTGGTCACGATAGCCTGATCGTCCATGTAGTAGGAATCGGAGAAAGTGACTTCCTTCTCACGCTCGGGCGTGTCGGTGATAGCCGCGATGGAGACGTCGTACTTGGCGCCCGAAGCGACACCCGGAACCAGCGTGTCAAAGTCATTGTTGACGTACTCGACATCCAGGCCCAGCTTGTCACCGATAGCCTTGATGAGCTCAAGGTCAAAGCCCTGGTAGTCGCCGTTGTCATCCTTGTACTCAAACGGCGCGTACTCGGCAGAGGTGCCGACGGTCAGCGTGCCGTCCTTGACGAGCGCGTACTCCTTGGAGCCGTCGACCTTCTCGACCTTAGCGTCGTCAGAGCTGCTGGAACCGGCATCAGAACCAGAGGTGGCGTTGGACGAACCGCAGCCCGTCAGAGCAAGGGCGAGCGCCATAGCACCCGTGGCGGCAAATGCGCCAAGCTTCTTCAGCTTCATAATCAGTCTCCTTCCGGTGACCTCGTTTGATTCAGAGGTCTGCAAAAACTGTTGGCTATTATGCACCCGGAATTACGAATCTGCAATGAGAAAACTGATTGAAACAAACCCATAACGTGAATGGAATACTCTACTTTGTGACAGTCATTACTGCTGCAATGACCTTAATAGTCTAATTTCAGCTGCATAACCTGCAAGTTCGTTCGGAGTCTCCAAAATAAACGGCAGCGAACGCAAGTGGCCATTCGATACAATATTCTGCATAACCTGCATACCTCCACCAAATTCCTCACTGCCAAGGTATCCCTTGCCGATGCACTCGTGACGATCTTTATGGGCGCCACAAGAGTTCTTCGAATCGTTGATGTGTAGGGCATGCAAGCGATCGATACCCACCACGCGGTCGAACTCGTCGAGTACGCCGTCCAGATCATGGATGATGTCGTAGCCGGCATCGCTCACATGGCAGGTGTCCAGACAAACGCCCAGCTTGGCCGACAGCTCGGGGCGTTTGCCGGCAACACCCTCAATGATGAGCGCCAGTTCCTCAAAGCTGCGGCCCACCTCGGTGCCCTTGCCCGACATGGTCTCGAGCAGCACCGTCGTCTGCTGGCCCTCAAACATCACCTGACACAGGGCGTCGACAATCATCTGAATGCCGGCGTCGGAGCCCTGCCCCACATGCGCACCGGGATGGAAGTTGTAGTAGTTGCCGGGCAGCGCCTCCATGCGCCGCAGGTCCTCTGCCATAGCCTCCAAGGCGAACTCGCGCGCCCGCTCTTTGGCAGAACAGGGGTTATAGGTATACGGGGCATGAGCCACGAGCGGGCCAAAGTCGTTTTGCTCCATAAGCTCGCGCAGGGCCGCCACGTCATCCATGTCAAGGTCTTTTGCCTTGCCACCTCGCGGGTTGCGCGTAAAGAACGCAAAGGTATTGGCGCCAATGGACAACGCCGTCTCCCCCATCGCCCGATAGCCCTTCGTCGTCGAAAGATGACACCCAATCGTCAGCATCTCCAGCTCCCCCTCATCAGTTGCGGTGAAATAGTTCCTGTTTGGCCCCTATTCTGCCGCAAACAGGAACTATTCCACCGCAACTTATAAAAGGGGCATCAGAGGCGCGGGCCACCAAGCACTATGGCTACGGGCGCCAGCGTCATGATCCCCTACGCGTCAGCGCCAAGTCCTAGAGGGCTAGACGGATTGCATCGATAATGCGCGCACAGCGCTGTGTGGCGGCAAGGGGCATGACGGGACTCTCGAGTTTCCCCGACCGGATGAGCTGGGTCGCATGCTGGATTTCGCCGTAGAAATCATCGACCTCAAACGGGGCATTTATTTCGAGCATTCGTCCGTCGGAGTACTTCACATGGGCGAGCTCGGGGCGATGGAGGCGCTCGATTTCCAACGAGCCCCACTCGCAGGCAATCGTTAAGCGGCTTTCATATGCTGCTTTGCCGTCGCACACCATACGAATGGGTATACCGCCGACACTCATATGGATCTCATCGGCCCAATCCACGCGGCCGCCCGATACGTCACGCCAGCGAACTTCACGAGACGAAACATCGCAAGCGCCCGCAAGCAGATCCTCAAACCACCCGACCGCATAGCAGCCCATGTCATATAGACAGCCACCCTGCAACGGATCGAGCAGATAACTCGAAGGGGGCTCACCATAATCGAGTTTTTGCACGCTTTCGATCGAAACGATACGGCCGAGCTCGCCCGACGCAAGCAAGCCCTTCACGCGAGTACGCATCGGACAAAACCGATTTTTCATCGCCTCCATAAACGGCACGCCGCACTCACGGGAAACAGAGGCGATCGCACGGGCCTCTTCTTCATTCAAAACGGCCGGCTTTTCGCACAGTACGGCCTTTCCCGCGCGCAGTGCCCGACAGACCCAATGCGCATGCATGCCATGTGGAAGAGCCAAGTAGATTGCGTCGACATCAGGGTCGGCAATCAGCGCATCATAAGCCGCATCGCCGTTATCGTCAGCCGTGGCATAACTGTGCGCGGCATCAATCGAAAACGCCCTGCAAAACTCCTCAACATGCAAAGGAGTGCGACCGGCGGCAGCCACAATCCGTGCCCCGTCCACCTCCTTGAGCGACGATGCAAATCGATACGAAATGTGTCCAGCGCCCAAAACGCCCCAACAAACCTCACGCAAATCATCACATGAATCCCGATGGCCCACGACAGCCCCCTTCAGTTGCGGTGGAATAGTTCCTGTTGGTGCCTTATTCTGCCGCAAACAGGAACTATTCCACCGCACGTTATAAAAGAGTCATGAGGAGCGCGTTTTGCCGAAGGCCTTAAGCACCGCCGTCACGGGGCCAGGCTGAAAACGGCGGCGTACGTCATCCAAGCGACCGGGGATATCGATGTGCTGTGGGCAGTGCCGCGCGCATTTGCCGCATTTGACGCAATTGCTCACCAACTTGGGCTCGCTTGTGCGCACCGCGCTCGCCGTAAAGTACTGCGATAGACCCGTAAACCAGCTGTGCGCATAGCTTGCGTTGTAGGCGGCAAAACATCCAGGGATATTGATGCCTTTAGGACACGGCATGCAATAGCCACATCCCGTGCAGGGCACGCGATTCGATTTTTCAAACTCCGTCAGCACGTGCGCGATGGCATCGAGCTGAGTAGCTGTCATCGAATCCGACAGGGCCCGATCGGCCAACGCCGCGTTCTCATCCACTTGCGCGGTATCGGTCATACCCGATAGCAGCATCGTCACCTGGGGATGATTCCACACCCACGAAAGTCCCCAGGCGGCGGGGGTGCGCAAATGCGGATCACGGGCGCTCTCGAGCACAGCGCGGGCCCGCGGCGGCAGCTTGCCCGCCAGACGCCCGCCCAAAAGCGGCTCCATCACAAACACCGCGAGCCCGCGCTCCGCAGCCGCCATGAGTCCTGCCGTTCCCGCTTGGTAACGCTCGCCGGCATAGTTGTACTGTATCTGGCAAAAATCCCAGTCATATGCGTCAAGCATCGTCAAGAAATCCGCCGCGCTGCCGTGATACGAAAAACCAATCTGACGAATGCGTCCCGCCGCCTTTTGACGCGCGATCCAGTCCTCGATGCCCAACGCCACTACACGTTCCCACTGGGCGGGCGAGGTGATGTTGTGCATGAGGTAATAGTCGATATGGTCGGTTCGCAGGCGGCGCAGTTGTTCGTCGAAAAACCGGTCGAAATCCTCCGCGCACTTGCACGAAGTATGCGGCAGCTTAGTCGCCAGCAACACACGGTCGCGCAGCCCCAAGCGCTCAAGTGAGGCACCCACGCACGCCTCGTTACCGGGATAGAGATATGCAGTATCCAGATAATTAATCCCCTGATCCACCGCACGGGAAATGATGGCATCGGCTGTCTTCGCATCCGGACGTCCCGGCGCACCGGGAAATCTCATGCAGCCCAGACCCAGAGCGGATATTCGGTTACCACTTTTGGGGTCAACGCGGTATTGCACGGCCCCTCCCTTCGCCATCAGCGCCCCGGCAAGGCGAAACACAATGGTCACGCGGCCGAAACATCGTGGAATCGCAATCGAGAACGTATCGTAACGCAGCAGAAATCGAGCTGTCACGGCACCGCTTTAACATCAGCAAAAAGCCCGATGAAAGGAGTTACCCATGCCCGCGCTCGATCTTTGGAATCTCGCATCCCAGCTCAAAAGCACCGATTATCGCTGGGTCGACCTCACCCACACGCTCTCGTGCGACACCCCGCACTGGTTTGGCTTTAAGCCATTTGAGTCCACCAAGCTCTTCGACTACCTGCCCGGCACGCCCGAGGACATGCTCGCGCCCATGCGCTGCTTCCAGTATTCGGTTGCTTCGCAGTATGGCACGCACGTCGACGCACCGCGGCATTTCCATGTTGGGGGTCGTTCCCTTGGAGAGATTGAACCCATCGAGTTTATGCATCCGCTCTGCGTGATCGACAAGCACGAGGAGTGCGCCGCCAACCCCGACTTTATCCTGACCATCGAGGATCTCGAAGCTTGGGAGGGCGAGCACGGTCGCATTCCCGAGGACGCTTTCGTCGCTTTCCGCTCCGACTGGTCCAAGCTCGCCGACCTGGAGAACAAAGATGGGGACGGCCAGCCCCACTACCCCGGCTGGGACCTCGACGCCATCAAGTGGCTCGTGGAGGAGCGCAACATCGGCGCCATCGGCCACGAGCCGGCAGACACCGACCCGGCGAGCGTGACCACGCGCGAGGATGCCTACCCCTATCCCGGCGAGCAATACATCCTCTCGGTCGACCGTTACCAGATCGAGGTCATGGACCATCTGGACGAGCTTCCCGCCACAGGCGCCGTCATCTTCTGCACCTTCCCCAAGGTGCGCGATGGCGTTGGATATCCCGCGCGCGTCTTTGCGGTCTGCCCTGCAGCATAAGTTCCCATGCGTTTGTTCTTCTAAATTCAGCCTTCGGTGCACGCTACATACCCCAGCGGCATACAATCCATCAGGCGCCCCGCACGCGGGCGCCTTTTTGTGAGGAGATGATTCACATGCAGATCAACAAGGTCGCCTTTATCGGCAAGGGCGGCGTCGGCCTGCTCTACGGCAGCATGATCGCCCGGGCGCTCGGCAACGACGCCGTCGAATACGTCATGGATGACGCCCGTTTTGAGCGTCATGCGAACGACGCGCTCACCGTCAACGGCAAGCCCTGCGATCTCACGTCCGTACGTGCCAGCGAGGCAACGCCTGCCGATCTGGTCATCCTGACGGTCAAGACCACCGGTCTCGACCAAGCACTCAAGACTATGGAGCGCGTCGTGGGACCCAACACGCTCATCGCCTCGCTGTGCAACGGCATCACGAGCGAGCAAAAGATTGCCGAGCGCTTTGGCTGGGAGCATACCGTCCTGGGTATCTGCCAGGGCATGGACGCCGTGTTCCTCAACGGAGAGCTCACCTTTACCAACACTGGCGAAATCCGCTTTGGCGCGGCGGCCGGTACGGATCCCGCAACCATCACCGCAATTGACGAGCTCTACACGCGCTGCGGTATTGCCCATACCGTCGAGAGCGACATTGCGCACCGCATGTGGGCCAAACTCATGCTCAACGACGGCATCAACCAGACCTGCATGGCCTACGGCGGGACCTACGGAAGCGCCACGGAGCCCGGCTCCGAGCAGCGTCGCTGCTTTGTTTCCGCCATGCGCGAAACGCTTGCGGTCGCCAACGCCGAGGGCGTTAAGCTGACCGAGGCAGACCTGACGCAGATGGTGCATCTCATCGAGGGAATCGACCCCGCCGGTATGCCCTCGATGGCTCAAGACCGCGTCGCAAGGCGTAAAACCGAAGTTGATGAGTTCGCGGGCACCATTTGCCGCCTGGCCGCCAAACACGATATCCAGGCACCGCAAAACGAGTGGCTCTACCAGAGGATTCGCGAAATAGAAAGCAGCTGGTAGCCTTGGCCGCATCGCGACGCGCGCAATGCAATCAGACAAGCCTTCGCGGGGATTCCAACGTTCGCGAAGGCTTGTCGCATTTAGGCCGAGGCTAAAACTGAGGCTCGTTTTGCGACTCCGGGACCTCGTCCTCGTCATCGCGACAAAGTAGCACGCCGGCGCTTCCCAGCAGCGCCGCTGCAATCAAAGCGCCCACAACCACAGGAGCGGCGCCCGTAGCGGACTGCAAGCCGGCAGCTAACGCCGCCGTCGGACCAAGACATCCGATCAAAAGGGCAACGACGGCAATAACGACATCTCGAGCGTTCATGGGACCACTTCCTCCACGAGAAAGACTTTGTTTCTCGTGACTTAGTGTGCCCCGCTCCCATATGCGCGGCGTACTGCCACGGTAAGCGCTCTGTTAACTCAAGCATGCACAAAAAACGGGCGGCCTTACGTTGCCTAAAAGCTCAGTAAAGTCGACCGCCCATCATGCGCAATCGATGCCGGCAGATTGCCAACCGGTGTAGTAATCGGTAGTTCCGGCTGCGCAACCCGAACCCGACCTGGCGAATGCGGCCCGCCGCACACAGCCAAATCCCATCACAGAGAGCCAGTTGCCACATTCAGGGTCAACGCAATTCTGCATGTTCGTTGTTCACGCCCCAAATCCAAATTACAGCAATCTATATAAAAGCTAAGGAATCCAAGGAAAGCCGCGCAGGGTGACGGCTACGGCTTTCTTGTTTTTTCCTTCTGATTCTTTGGGGGAGTTTGCCCATCGTTCGATAACTGCTTCAAGCTCCTCGCCAAGTCTAAATAGCTCGTCAGAATTCAGATGAAGGACGGTGTCGAAGCCAAGCTCAGCCCCGTGCCAGCAATCATCATAGTCATCAAACTTGTCGAGATATCGTGAATAGGCGGCAAAATAAGACTGGCTCGAGGCCCTTCGAACAGCAAGCAGATCGGTAACTTCCGCTCCATCATCAAATTCTTCAAGCGGACCTAAAGGCAGGGGGGTAATGGTCCACCAGCTTTGACGTTTATCGCCTTTGCCTTCGCACTTCGTTATAAGCCCCGCGGCGCTCAACCTCTTAAGGTGATAACTCACGCTTCCCGGAGCAAGCCCAATCTTATCGCTAATCATTCCAACATTACATGGGCCAATATTGCGCAATACTGCAAGGATTCTCATTCGCTCAGAGTTTGCATAAACCCTCAAAGTGGAAGAATCAGTCGCCCTGTTGATACGATCCACCATTTCTACCTCCAATCATCATTCTCCCATAGAAAAAGAAAAGATTTGTTGTAGATTTCTACAACAGTCGTTGTACAATTCTATTTCGAAAGGAGCCTCGCACATGCACATCAATTCACTAAGCGAGTACAACGAGCTCGCCAAGGCATACGACATATTTAAACGGGACGATAATTATCCCGCCTTCTTCTCCCTCCTAAAAAGGGAGTTTATCGATGCCTGCAAGCTGGGCAGGGATGTACATTCACTCGAAGTTGGCTGCGGTACGGGGACGTTCACACATCTCTTCAATGAAGCCGGATTTAACATTGATGGAGTCGACCTTTCTCCAAACATGATTTCTGTAGCACAAAATAAATACCCGGATTTGCGCTTTGCCGTAGCAGATATTTCGAAAGACCCTCTCAATACTAGCGAATACGGTTTATGCGTAGCTCTCGATGATGTTTTGAACTGCTTGCCCGACGAGATTTCTCTAAGGTCTGCAATTATCAATATCGCATCAAGCCTTACTGCGGGCGGTTACTTTCTCTTTGATCTAGTTTCACTTAGCTCTTTCAAAAATTACATGGGCTCAGTCGATTTTCGCAAATATGAAGACGCTTGCGTTCTTTCCTATCCCCTATCCTCGTTATATAACACAGGTCGAGACCCCTTCGTCTTAGGCTTCTCAATCCTGACCTTTGACGGTCGTGCGGCCACCTGGAACAAAAAAGACTACACAGCAACGGAGCGATTCTTCCCAAAGGAAGACGTTGAGCCGATTCTTCTCAAAGCGGGGCTATCCATCGCTGCAAAGCGCGATCTCGTTCAAGGCGAACTTGTCGCCCCGGATTCAGCAAGCGCTTCTTGCATACAGAAACACCTTTACTTGTGTAGAAAGTAGGCAACAAATGACGATCGAAGAGCAGGTCAAAAAGCTTGATGCGTCTGAAATTATCAAGAACATCTAGCGCAATGGGGCGGCATGCCGCCCCATAATTGGAAGGGGAAAGATGGATAATATCAGACTAAAATCTGGCGTAGATTTCTTTATTTCTGCTCATTCAAAATCACTGATAATTAGCCCCACATTCGGAACATCTACATTTCAGATAAATGAGCCTTACGATTTAGCGTGGCAAATGCTGAAAACGCTTTCAGAACCAATATCAGTAGCAAATCTAAAGAAACGATTCAGATCTGATGATCCAAGCTCATTCGACGTATTCCTTAACTTTCTTGCAGAGAAAAGGCTAATCACCAGCCAAAGTAACGACTCACAGCTGAATAATCACGACACGATTAAGTACAAACGGCAAATGGCCTATTTCGAGCAATCTGAGACCTTTTCAGAAGAACCCTCAAGATGTCAAAAAGGTTTAGCTACAAAAAGCATTGCAATCATAGGTTGTGGGGGCGCTGGAGCGCCGATAGCGGAGCTGTTGGCGGCTTCAGGTATTGGGGCAATTAAATTAATAGACGGCGACACAATCGAATTAAGCAACCTTGGACGACAGATAGCCTATGACGAACAAGATATAGGGCAACCGAAGACTATATGCCTTTCAAAAAGGCTCAAGCGGATCAATCCCGACATAACAGTCAAGACGACCGAGTGCTTCGTTACAGAAGAAAATATGCGCGGGGTCCTATCCGAAAATGACTTCACAGTAGTCGCTGCAGATTGGCCAATGCCCGATTTACTTTATTGGGTTGATAACGTTTCTTTCAAAAATCAAACATGCTATGCCTGCATCAGCAACTCTCTTCCGACAATACGTATCGGGCCCATTTTCGACCCAAGTAAATCTCTTTGCTATCAAAAATACGAAAATGCGTTAGAGCAGAAATGGCCAGAGGTTATAGAATACGAAAGAGTTGCGAATTCATTCGAATACAACAAATCAGCCACGCCCTGGGCCTGCTATTCCGCAGCATCAATTCTTGTTGGCCAGATCATCCAGAAACTACTAACGGGACATTCTGCTTTAGATGGAAAGACATTCCTGCTGAATCTTGAAACTTTAGTTGCCCGCAAGGGAATTGAAATATGAAATCGAGCTACTCTACCTTCCTATCATCCGTTGCGATAGGTCAAATCTGTGATGCTCTTTTACTAACCTACTTGTCTATTTGGGCACTGGCGCTTTCGAACGACGCTTTAGCCCCATCACTCGTTCTCTCGGTTTCATCGATTACCCGCTCGCTTCTATTCCTCCCTGCGGGGAGAATGTGCGACAACCATCCCCCTAAAATAATATTTACAACGATTTCGCTAATTCGACTTCTTGCGTTTTTGGGTTATTTCGCAGTAACCGTATTATTTACACAGAGCTTAATAAGCATCCTAGTAGCCTCGGCAGTTTTAGGAGGTATAGAGGCCCATTATGCGACTTCATCCCAAGCTGCGGTCATTCAATCCTCCGCCCACCAAGGCATCGCAAACCTTCAAAGGCGCTATTTAACGGCCCAAAAAGCCGCTGCCGTAGGCTCCGCACTTATTCTTGGGTTGCTTTCAGGGTCAACGGCCAAGCATGTTATGGCCTTACTATCGGCCCTCGCGCTGTTGTCCACTAGCCTTCTCTGGATTAGTCCGATTCTCAAGTTAAACCCCGAAACCTCTCGGAAAAAGGTCGAATCGGAACCAAAAACTATAGTCGAAACCGTTAAAGCGGTCATGAGCAGCAAGGGTGCCCGTTTGACGTTGCTGTTTATTCTAATTGCCGAAACAGCGACGTCATCCATTCAAGGGCCGGGCTACATATACTTGTGTGCACAGAATAAGTGGGGGGATACAATACTGAGCAACCTGCTTCTTGCTTTTTCAATCGGAACAACAGTTGGATCGGCAGCAACGCGTTTATATAAAAAAGGCCCATTGACGTTACGGATTCCGTTACTAGTTCTCGTAATATCTTTTTGCGCGATAGCGTTCTTTTCATTATGGCAAATAGCGATCATTTTATCGTTGTTTTCAGGCATTTGTTGCGGATTGATCTCAACGCAACTTATAACAGAATACCTGAGAAAAACGGAAGAATTAAATCGGCCGGGAACGATAACCTCAGTTCTAAACCTCGCCGCTTTCGGTGCCGTTTCCATAGGAGCTTTGCTGTTTGGATTTATTGCCAACATAGCAGGCCTGGAAATCGCCTTTGGATTTTTCAGCGCAGCCTTACTTTTGGTAGCGTTGCTCATGTGAGCGGTGAAAGAACGAAAACGCAATTGGCTCGAATCCTAATCTTTCGAAGACCCCTTCAAGCATAACCATAACAAAAGCATAGGACATATTTCGAACAGGTCGGAAGCAGATCGCTACGTCTCAGCAGCGCCCTCTTCATTGTCACGGCAGAAATGAAGCCCAACGCCGGAGAGGATGACAATCGCAAAGGCCACAAAGCCAGCGACCATCGCCGCCGCATCGAAGCTCAGCCGCACC
>OASQ01000062.1_pt1 | contig 80809 bp, 86 predicted proteins | sample 1475771 | NCBI WGS metagenome assembly OASQ01 (sample SAMEA2579910, study PRJEB22360) | human gut metagenome | reverse complement strand
CTATTTCTTATCAGAAAGATTTACTTTCCAAAGACACAAGATTTTTTACAGCCTCTTGGCATCTGAATATCCATAAGAATCAGATCATAGTATCCTTCATCCGATTCTTCCAGTTTATCAAAACATTCCTGACCGTCTTTGACCCAGTCGATCAGAAAGCCCTCTTCTTTTCATAGCTCCATCGCAATTTCAGCATTTAATTCATCGTTATCTTCAATAATTTAAAATTACGTTAAGAACTAATTGCATTTTACACCAATATTTCCATTGTACGCAAGGAAAACGTTATCAGTACAATGGAAAAACGTCCTATAATTTTTTAGGCAAAATCTATTCAAAATTTTTACTTCTATGATATAATGCTTTATTATAAAAACATCAGATAGATAAAACGAGGTAAAATCAGGTGAAGAAAAAAACGCTTGTGCCTCTTATCGTTTCTTTACTGGGCATATGCCTTGTTAGTTTAGTTGTATACAAAACAGATACCCATGAAAAAGAGCAGAGCCGCACAACAGCACAATTAAATGCAACAACCTATGGGGAACGTATAAAGAATGAGATTACAAATGGAATAGAGATTACAGATGTTCTGAAACAGCTTTTGATCAGTGAAAATGGAGAAATCAATCAATTTGACACAATTGCAGAAAATATTATGTCGGATTCTGTTGAAAGCGTACAGCTTGCTCCGGCTGGCATTGTAACGGATATTTATCCGGCCGAGGGAAATGAGACAGGTAAGATTGATCTGATTCATGATAAAGACCGTGGTGGAATTTCCATATATGCAAGAGATCATCATACAATCGTTACACAGGGGCCTTTTGAATTGAAACAGGGGGGATATGGAATTGCTGTCCGCAATCCTGTTTATCTGAAAGATGAAAACGGACAGGAATATTTTTGGGGATTTACCATTGTTATCCTTCGTGTTCCGGAAATTTTTTCAGACGCAACAAGTGCACTTTCGAAGTTTGGATATGAATATAGTCTTTCAAAAACGGATAATCCATGGAGTGATAATTATAAAGTTGTTTATCAGTCAGATCGTCAGTTAACGAATCCGGTTTCCTATGACTTTACGATAGGAGAGGAGAACTGGAAGTTTGAAGTAACGCCTGAAAATGGCTGGGGAAACAATACATTAATAGCAGTAATCGGTGTTTTCTTTATTGCGATTACCTTGCTTTTGGCAGTTCTTACCCGGGTATGGCTGGTATCAAAAGAAAATAAAAACAAATTTCAAATACTGGCGTACACAGATTCTCTTACAGGTATTTACAACCGCTATGGATTCGATGAACTGGCAGAACAGATGATTACTAAAAATCCGGAAGCAAAATTTGTGGCTGTACTCCTTGATATTGATGATTTTAAGTTTGTAAATGATATCTATGGGCATGTCTGTGGAGACAATGCATTAAAGAGTCTGGCAGACAGTATGAAAGCTTTTTTCCCGTCTGGTGCGTTATTAGGAAGAAACGGCGGCGATGAGTTCGTTATTCTTTTAAAAGATTATTCCTACGATGATGTAAAAGAGAAGCTACAGCAATTCACTATGGCTCCAAAGACATTTTCATACAAGGGAAAAGAACATCAATTTTATATTTCTCTTGGATATGCGGAATATCCGACATTTGCGTCTAATCGTTCACAGCTTATGCGCTGTGCAGATGCAGCCCTTTACGAAATAAAACTTCATGGGAAAAATGGCTGTATGGCTTATAAGGAAGGGCTTGAATTAATGGCTCGTAAACAACTTGGATTTGCATTCAAGGATATCTCCGAGAACCTTCCAGGAGCATTTATCATATACAGAGCAGACAAAGAAGATGACGAACTCTTTTATGCAAATCAGGAGTTTCTTCATATGGCCGGATATAAAGATATGGATGAACTATTCAGACTTACAAAGAAAAGTTTCCGCAACCTGATACGCGAAGATGAGCAGAAGAAGATAGAAGCAAGCATTTGGAAACAGATTGATAATGGCAATGAAAATGATTATATCCACTTTCATTTACGAAGAGCGGATGGAGCGTATCTGCCTGTGCTTGACCATGGGAGAATTGTTGAGAGCCAGCAATATGGCAAAGTATTTTATGTATTGTTCATGGACTGGGAGGATATGAATAGTCATTACAGTGAAAAATTTTCCGGATAATCAAAGGAAATATTGTAAAAAATATTGTTGTAAATAGAAAAATCCTGCTCATATTCATATATTGAACAGGATTTTGTCTTTTTGATTTTGTTAAAATTAGCTCCAGAAATCTGTTTTTTGACGAAGACCGATGTCTGCACTTTTAAAAACCGGGTTGATTCCTTGTTTTAACTGTGCTTCATAATCTTGGATTGCTTTAAATGCAATCCCTGATAAAATCAGGATAACCGGAATGTTAATGAGCGCCATAACACCCATCAGCACATCAGAAAGATCCCACAAAAGAAACATTTCCATTCCTGCTCCCAGAAAGATTGCAAGTGCTGATACCAGTCTGAAGCCTTTCATAAAAGCTTTTCCCGGCTGCTTTTTGTGAATGTAGATTAAAAGATTGTCACAATAGAAACAGTTCCCAAGCAGAGTTGTAAATGCAAAAAATACCATTGCAACTGTAATAAAGACTGGCCCGAAAGAACCAAGTGATTCCTGAAGAGATGCCTGCACCCACGGTGCTCCCTGCAATTCTTTTGCCGGATCGATTCCGGAGGACATACACATCATAGCTGTTGCTGTACAAAGCAGCAAGGTATCAATAAATACGGATAACATCTGTACCAGCCCCTGTTTTACCGGATGGCTGACATTTGCCGCAGCCGATGCATTCGGAGCCGAACCGATACCTGCCTCATTGGAATAGAGACCCCGGCGGATTCCCTGCATCATGGCCGAACCGGAAAATGCTCCGAAAATTGCTTTAAAATCAAATGCTTCTTCAAAAATGCGCACAAACATTGCAGGCACATTCTGAATATTGATAATTACTACCAAAAGTGAAATCCCAATATAAGCAATCCCCATTACCGGTACAACCATTGACGTTACTTTTACGATACGTGATCCGCCGCCAAGCAGACACCAGCCTGTCAGCACTGCCAAAATTCCACCGATGATCCAGGGACTTATCTTTGCTTCATAAAAGGAAAATACTGAAAATGTAGACTGCAGATTATAAGATGCCAGCATATTAAATCCAAATGCGTAGGTTAAAATCATTGCAACGCAGAAAACAATTGCCAGTGGGCGACAATGAAGTGCCGCTTCAATATAGTAAGCCGGTCCTCCATAACAGCTTCCGTCTTCCCCTTTTTTCTTATAAATCTGTGCCAATGTACTCTCGATCAGAGCAGATGCACTTCCTATGATCGCAATCACCCACATCCAGAATACAGAACCAAATCCTCCTATACAAATCGCTGATGAAACTCCGACAATATTTCCCGTTCCAACACGGGATGCTGTTGAAACCATAAGTGCCTGAAAAGAGGAAATTGCCTTTTTATCCTCCGGCTTTTCCATTACGGATCCACAAGCATTCTTAAATAATCTTACCTGCGGAAATCTTGTGCGGACTGTAAAATATACTCCCGCACCAATCAGTAGAATGACCAGCAGCTTGCTGTACATAAAAGAACTGATTGTACCAATAATTGTTTGAAACATACCTTCTTTCCTTTCCCTGTTTGCTGTCAATATATTAACGGAAAGAAGATGAATTTGCAAGTTTTTTTACATTTAAAATTGTTGTTGACGATAGGGAAAGATATCAGTTTTGTTTTGAAAAAATTAAATATTCTCCATAACTAGATCCTTTATAACATTGTTTATTTTTCAAGAATTTGCGGATCAAGGAGGAAGTCATAAATGTTTACAGTCAAGATACCATAGTCATCATAATAGGGCTGTACAATATCTTTTGTGATAACAATCTTTTTGAAGGAATCATCAATTTTCCTGAACGGTCTGATTTCCTGAATGCGTTTCGTTTCATCTGGCAGCGAGTAAGCCGACTGGATATAGTATCTGGATGAACCAAGATTGCATACAAAATCAACTTCAAGCTGTTTACGGATAACCTTACCTTCCTGATTTCTTTCTGCAATTGGTATTACGCCCACGTCCACACTGTAACCACGCATACGAAGTTCATTATAAATCACATTCTCCATAGAATGAGTCTGCTCAAACTGACGGAAATTGATTCTAGCATTGCGAAGACCAAGATCGGAAAAATAATATTTCTTAGGTGTTTCAATATATGCTTTTCCTTTAATGTCATATCTTTGTGCTGATTCAATCAGGAAAGAATCCTCAAAATAATCCAGATATTTCTTAATGGTAGCGGAAGTGATTCTGGATTTCTTTACCGTCTTGAAAGTATTCTTCAATTTTTCCGGGTTGGTCAGCGAACCGATGGCAGAGGAAAGAATATTCAGAAGATCTTCCAATTCTCCGATATTCCTCACTTGGTTACGTTTGGTAATATCTCGAAGATAAATCTCATTGAACAGATTCTGCAATGCAACTGCCTTATCGTTTGCTCCCTCACGAAGAACAACCAGAGGAATACCGCCATACAGCATATATTCAGATAATCCCATGTACTTATCACCGCTGTAAATGGTCATAAACTCAGCAAAACTCAGGGGATACATATGAACCTCGTCACCACGACCGGCGAACTCGGTGGCTATATCTTTAGACAAAAGTTTTGCATTACTTCCTGTCACAAATACATCCATATTATCTTTGCGAAGATAGCCATTCAAAACAGCTTCAAAACAATCTAACATCTGAATTTCATCAAGCAGCAGATAATACATTTCTTCACCTACAACTTTGGAACGGATATAAGCCATAAACTTTTCGGGGTCAACTCCACGCTTTTCCTTTTCAATCTGAATCAGGCTTTCGCCAATCAGATAAAGATCATCGGCTGAATCAAAAGCAAAGCGAATGATGTGGTCAGCATCAACTCCGCTTTCTAATAAATGATGATAAAACAGATTATTCAGTAAATAGGATTTTCCACATCGACGAATACCAGTAATTACCTTAATCAATCCATTATTCTTTCTTTTTATCAATTTATCCAAATAAAAATCTCTGCGAATCTCCATCTTAAAACCTCACTATAAAAGATTTTTGCAACATGTTGCATTTTTCTATTCTAGTATATCCGGATGGACTTCAAAAATCAATATATCAGCCGGACATTGAAATAGATTTTTGTAACTTGTTGCGTATTTCTATTCCACAATCATATTATATTCTTCAGAAGCAGTGTTTATCCCGCATTTTAGTCGTGTTTTTTCATTACTTCATCGTCTTCGCCAGTGAATTGAGCAATGCCCGCAGGGATTCTCGTATGCTCTCAATAGTCTATCTCTTATCCCATTTTCTATTTTTGTTTCCATAGCATGGTGTACTCTTTTTCACCAGTAGCTTCATCCAAATCTTCACATTGAATAATGAACCCTTCTCTTTGGTAAAAAGAAATTGCTCTGGTATTCTTCTGGTATACATTTAATCGTATGTGGCGATGGGAGCAACATGGCTCTCTCTACCATACTTCCATCTGCCGGAATTGGTATGCAGAACAATTTCCTTTCTCAGCTTGCAGATTTCAATTATCTGAATATCGGTGGAACGAGTTTCTGGACACTGCATGTTATTTTGATTTCCAGAGCCGCCGTTTCTTTGCATTTGCACAAACATATGATGAATTTTCCGGAAATATTGTGGTTAATAGCGATTTAAACTGTTGTATTTGTTTAAAAATTAAAAAATATCTAATGAGTCTTCCGCATCTACCCACATCTGCAAATTTCCATCAAGATATAATTTTGCATATTCAAGAGGTTCATCAATGGCGAGTGCGTTTAATGCACAGTCTGATCCTGGTGTGGTTTTTAAGTTCTTTTCAGCTTCCCAACAGTCAATAGGGGAAATGTACCCACTCGTGTCATTTTCCCACTTGCTGGCCGTTGCACTGGGGCAGCGCCCCCTAATACCCCCACCCGTACCATTTTGCAAAACGACAAAATGATTGCCCCACAGACGGCGCAACAAAACTAAAACCACTGACGAACAATTTTGTAATTTCTTCACGGTGAGGAAGTTTTGAAAGGAGAAAGAATAAATGGCTGAAAAAGATAGAGTTCGCACAAAGCAATTCCGTTTTACTTTGCTTCCAGAGGAAAATGCTATGCTCACAAAAAATGCTTTTGAGTACGGCTTATCGAAATCGAAATATTTAAGAAAACTGATTCTTGCAGAATCGTTGGCAGGTAAGCAGTGGCACATGGGTAGAGACCAGGCAAAGCAGTTAAAGACAAAAATCCAAGAAGATATTTACTAATCTTATTGACATAGAACAAAAAATGAATATAATCATAGTTGAACAACTATTCAACTATGATTATACGAGGTGAGTGTATGTCTAAACCGTCTTATATTTGTAATTGTGATGTGATTCATGAGGATATTGTGAATGATGTGAAATCCAAGATGCAACCCAAAGATGATTATATCCAGTTGGCATCTTTATTTAAGCTATTTGGAGATGGTACCAGAGTACAAATCTTACACGCTCTGGAACAGAGTGAGATGTGTGTATGTGATCTTGCTGTGCTACTGGGGGTAACAAAATCTGCAATTTCGCATCAGTTAAAGGCATTACGCCTTGCGAATCTGGTAAAATTCCGTAAAGAAGCACAGATAGTTTACTACTCGCTGGCAGATGATCATGTGAAAGAGATTATTGACAAGGGATTTGAGCATCTTTGGCAGAAATAATATTTTTTAACATTATAATTGAGTAATTGAACAACTAAACAAATTATAAGGAGATTATCATGAAACGCATATTTCTATTAAAAGGGTTGGACTGTCCAAATTGTTCCGCAAAAATTGAAAAAGAAGTCGGAGAGTTGGATGGAATGCAATCCTCAGTGGTAAATCTGATGAAGCAGACGCTTACAATCAATGTTGCCCAGACAGCCGCAGATACGATAGCCAGTCAGATTGAAACGATTGTCCACAGCCATGAGCCAGATGTAGAAGTTTCCGAAATTGTACAGAAATACTATATACCTGCAAAAAAACAGGATACCAATACATCCTATAACAATGAGGACAAGAAGTTGACGATTCGTTTAGCGATTGGCGCAGCAATCTATGGTATTGGTATGGCATTGACAGTTTTTGCGAAAGTGCCACTGCCTATCGAGTTAGCTTTTCTCATTGTTTCTTATGTTATTCTTGGTGGAGATGTTGTATGGCAGGCTGTGAGGAACATTTCAAAGGGGCGTGTATTTGATGAACATTTTTTGATGAGTGTTTCTACGATTGGGGCTTTTGTCATTGGTGAATATCCAGAAGCAGTTGCTGTTATGCTATTCTATCAGGTAGGTGAATTTTTTCAGTCATTGGCTGTTAAGCGTTCCAGAAAATCTATATCAGACTTAATGGATATACGTCCAGATTCTGCTACAGTAAGAAGAAATGGGGAATTGATTATCATATCTCCAGAAAATGTCTCCATTGGTGAGATTATTATTGTAAAGCCTGGTGAAAAAATTCCATTAGACGGTGTGGTATTGGATGGAGATTCTATGCTGGATACAAGGGCCTTAACAGGAGAATCAGTTCCGAGAAGTGTTCATAAAGGAGACGAAGCACTTTCCGGTTGTATGAATCAGACGGGTGTCTTAATGATTAAGACAACAAAAGCATTTGGTGAATCTACGGCTTCAAAGATTATTGATCTTGTGGAAAATGCGTCAAGCCGAAAAGCACCAACAGAAAATTTTATTACTACATTTGCACGTTATTATACACCTGTGGTTGTAATCTTAGCAGCTTTTCTGGCGATTCTGCCACCGATCATTCTTGGCGGAGGCTGGACAGAGTGGATTCGCAGAGGATTTGTTTTCCTTGTGGTATCTTGTCCATGTGCATTGGTTATTTCAATCCCGCTGACTTTCTTCGGCGGCATTGGTGCAGCATCTAAACGAGGTGTTCTTGTAAAAGGAAGCAATTATTTAGAGGCACTTAATAATGTCAGCGCTATTGTGTTCGATAAAACCGGAACACTTACAAAAGGTGTTTTCAATGTGACGGATATTTTGCCTGCAAATGGATTTTCAAAAGAACAGGTTCTGGAGTATGCGGCAGAGGCAGAGAGTTTTTCTAACCATCCTATTGCAAAATCCATTCTTGCTGCTTATGGAAAAGAAATTGATCAGTCAGTGATTTCTGATTATAAGGAAATTTCAGGATATGGAATCAGTGTAATGGCAGGGGAAAAGAAAGTTTTTGCTGGCAATACGAAACTTATGGATACAGAATGTATAGAGTACACAACCTGTGAAAACGCAGGTACAAAAGTTTATTTGGCGGTAGATGGTCAATATGCAGGATGTATTTTGATAACAGATGAAGTGAAGCCGGACAGTAAAAAAGCAATTTCTGACCTGAAACATATCGGCGTGGAAAAAACAGTCATGCTTACCGGTGATGATGAAAAAATTGGGAAGTCCGTTGCAGAAGAATTGCAGTTGGATGAATATTATGCACAGCTGCTTCCTGACCAAAAAGTGGAAAAGGTTGAGCTTTTAGATAGTAAAAAGAGACCGGGAAGCAAATTGGCTTTTGTTGGTGATGGTATCAATGACGCTCCTGTCCTTGCCCGTGCAGATGTTGGTATTGCAATGGGTGGGCTTGGTTCGGATGCAGCCATTGAAGCAGCAGATGTAGTTCTGATGACAGATGAACCGTCTAAGCTGGTGGACGCGATTGAAGTAGCAAAAGCGACAAAACAAATTGTCATGCAGAATATAGTGATTGCTCTTGGGATTAAAAGTGTGTTCCTGATTCTTGGCGCTCTTGGTATTGCGGGAATGTGGGAAGCTGTATTTGGCGATGTAGGCGTTACCATAATTGCTGTTTTGAACGCAATGAGAATTTTGAAAGAATAGGAAATGAGGTGGGAATGTGAAACGAAAACTGATTCTGTTAGTTGTTACGATTGTTTTTCTTGTAGGTTTTGGTGCCATTTTACATTCACCGCCTTCTATGATTGATGCAGTCACAGGAGCAACACCGAAGTCAAAAAAGGCGGCTCAAGCCTCTGCACAGTTGGAAGGCTCTTATGTTCTCGGTATTAATATGATGTCAGATGGTCTCGACAACGAGAACACCCGGAATAAATTAAAAGAATTGGCACTGGACGATTCGGAAACAAATGAAACAGATCTCATGAAAACGGACATTAGTTTTCGGTTATATGTATCTGAGACGGATTATCCGCTTGTCAGTTATGCTAAGAAACTCTGTGACAGATTGAAACAGGCCGGTTTTTCCGTAGATCTGAAAGAGTACAGTAACACAATGATGCTATCAAGAGTGGTAAGTGGAAAGTATGATGTATTCCTGGCATCGGATGATTTTATTGACGTTACAACGTTATCACAGATGGACTATATGATCATGGACAGCGAAGAAATGAGGTGAGCGGGAATTTATGAGAAAATGGAATACGATTTTGTCTGTTTTAATGCTTCTCATTTTTATGATTCATGGAATCATGGGAAGCTTTATGCTGAACGGAGTTGGAAGTAGTGCAGGGAAACTTCTTGCATGGATTGGTGTTGGTATTCTTGTTGTGCATACGGTGATTGGTGTCATCCTGACAGTTCAGAGTTTACGGGCAGCGAAACAATCCGGAAAAATGTATCTGAAACAGAACGCCATATTCTGGGCGAGACGAGCCAGTGGGCTGGCAATACTGATCCTGCTGTTCTTCCATATTGGCTTGTTTGGAAAGGTGCAGAATGGGACATATATTTTGTTCCCTTTTACAACGGTAAAGATGGTAACTCAGCTTTTGTTCGTGGCGGCAATCTTTGTTCATATTTTTATCAATATCCGCCCATTGCTCGTATCGCTGGGAATCATCAGTTATAAAGAACGAAGGGGTGATATTTATTTGATTCTTTCGGTGCTCCTTCTGTTTATAGCGGGCGCAGTTATTTTCTATTATATTGGGTGGCAATATCTATGAGTAAGACAATTATTATTATAGGTGCTGGACTGGCAGGACTTTCAGCGGCTTTGCAGGCAGCGGAAAATGGATGCAATGTAAAACTGGTTTCCTCCCTTCCGTCAGAGCGGGCACAGTCTGTTATGGCGGAGGGCGGTATCAACGCAGCTTTGAATACAAAAGATGAAAACGACAGTCCCGAAGAACATTTTACAGATACAATAAAGGCAGCATGTGGTCTGGCAGATCCAAATGCAGTTTGGGGAATGACACAGGCAGCACCGGAGCTGGTGCACTGGCTGCTAAAACTTGGAGTTAAATTTAACATGAGTGGCTATGATGATGTGGATCTGCGAAATTTTGGCGGGCAGAAAAAGAAACGGACTGCTTTTGCACAGAGCGATACCGGGAAGCAGATCATGACAGCTATGATAGACGCTGTTCGCAGGAAAGAAGCATCTGGTATGGTAGAACGGTTCAGCCATCATTCTTTCCTAACACTTCGTCTGTGTGGCAATATTTGTTGTGGCTGCGTAATCAGGGATGAATACAGTCAGGAGACTGTGGAATTACCGGGGGATGCGGTTATTGTTGCCACCGGTGGTATGCACGGATTGTTTGGAAATACAACGGGTTCGCTGAGCAATACAGGAGAAGTCACCGCAGAATTGTTCCGGCTTGGTGTTCCTCTGGCAAATGGCGAGATGATCCAGTATCATCCGACAACTGTGAAATGTGGTGGAAAACGCATGCTCATCAGCGAGGCGGCCAGAGGGGAAGGTGGCAGGTTGTTTGCCATGAAAGATAGAAAACAATGGTATTTCATGGAGGAAAAATACCCGGAGCTTGGAAATCTGATGCCACGAGATATTACCGCCAGAGAGATATGGAAGGTCAGCCATGAATCAGAGGTATTTCTTGACATGACGGAAATATCGGAGGAGATTATTTCAAATAAGCTATCTGGTCTGGCAGACGATTGTATGACCTATTTGCATAAAGATATACGAAAGGAACCGGTGTCTGTTTTACCGGGAATTCACTATTTTATGGGAGGCATTCTGGTAGATGAGCAGCACAGAACGCCGATTCAGAATCTTTACGCTGCCGGAGAATGCTGTGCCCAATATCATGGTGCCAACCGTCTTGGTGGAAATTCTCTGTTAGGAGCGTTATACGGAGGACGTGTTGCGGCAAAATCAGCATGCGAACAGGCAGATGTAGTAGATCTATCTTGTGCGACACAGATAGATTTTCCACCAGCGTCTAAAATTTCAGAAATAAAGCAATTAAACAAAGTGATGCAGGAGACTATGGGCGTTGTCAGAAATGAGAATACGTTGTTAAATGGGATTCAAACGGTACAAGCGCTGACAGGAAATCTTCCATTGCTTGGCATGGCAGTTCTAAAGAGTGCTCTTGCAAGAAAAGAAAGCCGTGGTGCACACTGGCGGGAGGATTATCCGAAGAGCAATGACAATGATTACCTTAAAACAACGGTAGCCAGATTTGATGGAAAGCAGATACAGATTTCCTTTGTACCTGTTCCAGAAAGGCGGTGATTCACTTGGCATATAAAATAAAAATCAGGCGGCAGGAGAGTCAGAAATCAGATAGTTATTGGCAGGAATTTGAGTTTGACGGAAGTGAAAATAGTTCTATTGCCGCTGTCTTAAACGAATTGAATAGTCGTAGCCCACTGACAGATGCATGTGGGAATACGGCTGCTCCTATTGGATGGGAATGCGGTTGTATGGTACGGAAATGCGGAGCGTGTGCCATGCTGATCAACGGACTTCCCCGGCTGGCCTGCTCTACATTTCTGAATATACTAAAGAGCAGTACCGTTACGCTAGAACCACTCAGTAAGTTTCCTCTTGTCAGGGATCTGATTGTTGACCGGTCATTCCTGTTTGAGAACTTGAAGAAACTAAACCTTTGGTTGGAAAGCGAAGCCTATATGATTGAATTTACACACGAACCGAGGTATCAGTCGGCTCGCTGCCTGATGTGCGGGTGCTGCCTTGAGGTTTGTCCAAACTTTTCTTCAAAGGGTACTTTTGCTGGAGCGGTTGCAGCGGTCAACGCTTTTCGGATTCTGAATGAAGAACAGGAAATAAGCCATCGAAACGATGTTTCAACTCAATATAAGGAAAATTATTTTGAGGGATGCGGGAAATCATTAGCTTGCCATAACATTTGCCCAATTGGTCTACCTGTCGAAGAATTGATCGTGAGGTCAAATTCGGTAGCTATTTGGGGAAGACAGTGAGTATCAAAACGCTGATTAAAAAAACATGATTAACCTACATCAATCAAATTGCTTATAACACAAATGTTGTTCGATTTTCTTCTAATAAGGATGGGGGAGAACTACAAGCAAAATATTTTGAGTTAATGACACTGTTTTGCCAGTTTGCGTTGCGAGAGAACGGAGAGGAAAGCTCTGGTATAAAAAGATTCTGGAGCTGATGCCAAAGGATGATTCCTCAAGTGTATAATGATTAGTCTTTCCTAATACTGATAGAGCGTACAGTTGAAATACGATAAAGTAAAATTGAAAAATCGGAATTTGGAGGTAATATGCTTATGAAAAAATTTCTTTCTTTGCTTTTGTGTCTTACTTGTGTGCTGACTTTAGTTGCGTGTGGAAAAAAGGTAGCTCCTATTACGTTACCTCAAACCGATGAGATTACATCTATTGATATAACTTTTGGGGAAAATACAGTAAGTCATTCAGACAAAACTTGGATAAGTGAAATAATCGCCGATATTTCCAGTTCTGAACCGACTAAGAAGGAAAGTGTTCAAGACTGTCCACAAGTGGAAGGTTATATCAAAATTGACTTCCAGTTTGAGACAGGAACAAGTACTATCTTTGCGTATGAGGATAGTGGTAAATACTATATTGAACAGCCTTATCAAGGAATTTATAAAATTGATAGCCAACTATTCGAAAGGTTACAAGAAACTGATTAATTCCAGTTGTGCGCCCAGCTAAGGGTGCGTAGTCAAGCCGGTGGGATTCCGGTTTATCCAAGGTTTAGCCAACCAGATAATAGCGAGTCTTGGGATGGTGCCGGTAACGGCATCTGACAAGCGTAGACAGCAAGAAAGCAGGGTTGAATAGTGATTTCAAATGAATGGTAGGTGGTCGGACAATCCCATAGTACTGTAGAAATCGGGCAATGCCGATGGAGGGAAGTGGCTTGCATAGTAAAGATCTTACTTAGGACACATTATCCGTACTCAGGGACGGAGGAAATAATGGAAACGAAATTAGTAAGAATAGCTGAGATATCGGCAACATCAAAACATCCTATATTTACATCAGTGTACCACTTGATAAATGAAGATATGCTAAAGCAATGCCATAAGGAATTAGAGGGGAACAAAGCAGTCGGAATTGACAAGGTAACTAAGGATGAGTATGGGAAGAAGGGAGCATATCATTTACCGACAGCCCCCTTTATTATATCGCCTATTTTATTCTTCTCCAACTCTTTAACAGTAAAAATACTCCGTTCGACAATAAATTTCTATCTCTCTGATATTGTATATCCACTATAGTTTTAGATGTATCATCTTTACCATCTTGAATTGATCAGAAACTGTCATACTGACCTTTGTGGATAGCTTTAAGCCATTTTTAGGGATGTAACGATAGTATGGTTCCTCCGCAATCACCTTCACATTACCCCCGATCTTTGCTGCCAGTTCTTCCGCTGAATCCACATAAAAGAACATTTGTGCATCGGCATGGCCGACCTGTTTCATATATTTTTTCTTCATCATGGTCATTCCTCTTTTGTTCACCGTATCAAAAACAACTTCCATATTTCCAAATTGCCCAATCATACGCAGAAGGGCAATGACCTTATGTTCCTCAAAATAATGAAATAACCCGCCTGCAGTAACGAGAATAGGAGCATCAAGTACATCATTGCGAACTTTTATGATCCAGTCCTTCACAAAGGCATCTCCTGAAATATAGAATTCTCTCTCCGGTTCGGGAAGAAGTCCTCGCCGGTATTCGATTACATGAGGCAGATCCACGGCATACCAGTGTGTCTTTCCGTTATCACATCGGTGATAGGTTGTCTCCAGACCACAGCCCAACTGGACAATCACACCGTCCGGTCTGCGTTCCAGAAAAGTCCGAATAATCCGATCCATATTGGCAGACCGGGAAGCAGAGGCCAAGAGGGTGTACTGGTTCTGCATATTCTGTTTAATCAAGTCTGAAGGCAGCCTGTTTTTCAATTCTAATGTTTTTCTATCATATAAAATTTGTGGGCAGTGCTCACTGGCATAGATTCTGCCCAGCATAGGGACAAACAGGGTATCCTCCACAACGCCTAATGTTTGCATAACCAGCCCTCCTTTTTCTTTATGCAAGTTTCCAGTTCTGGCTTTCTGTCTGCAGTTTTACCATATGGGCATATGCACCATTCTTTTCTTCCAGATCCTTTGGTGATCCTTCTTCTGCCACGGTACCATCAGAAAGGACAACGATCTTATCTGCTCCGGCTACGGTACGCATTCTGTGGGCGATAACCAAAACAGTTTTATCTGCGATCAGACGGGAAAGGGCTGTCTGTATCAGAGTTTCATTTTCCACATCCAGGGAAGCAGTCGCTTCATCCAAAAGAATGATCGGCGCATTTTTCAGAAATGCACGGGCAATAGAGATACGCTGGCGCTCTCCGCCGGATAGTTCACAGCCATTTTCTCCGATATTGGTATGCCATCCATCCGGCAGTTTTTTGGCAAATTCATCCACATTGGCAAGTTTCGCAGCCGCAATGACCTGTTCATCTGTGGCGTCTTTGTTTCCGATTCGAATATTCTCCATAATCGTATTGTCAAACAGTGTGACATCCTGGAATACGATGGCATACAGAGAAAGCAGTGTTTCCGGGTCTATTCGGGATACATCCATACCTCCCACGGTAATCTTTCCTCTGTTAATATCCCAGAATCTTGCAGCCAGCCGGGATACGGTTGTTTTCCCGCCGCCAGATGGGCCGACCAAAGCCGTAACCTCTCCCTGTTTTGCCGTAAAGGAAACATCTTTCAATACGGTTTCTCCGGTATTGTAGGCAAACCCAACATGGTCAAAGACAATATCATACCCCTGATTGGAAAGCCTGTCACTGCCTTGCTGGATCGGATGATCGAGAATCTCATTCATTCGGGCAATGTTGGTTCGTGTACTGATGACTGCCGCAAGATTCTGGAGCGCGCCCTGCAGAGGGTCATATAAACGGGATACTACCAGAAGGAACATAAAGAATGTAAGCACGGAGAGGCTTCCTTGCATGAGCAGAACAGCTCCCACCAGCGCAACCGTTGCAATACCAAGCTTCAGCACCAGCGATGCGGAAACCACAAAAGCAGCAAGACCAAATTCATTGAGGATGGAACGATGCTCCACAGCACGGATCTTCTTTTCCAGCCCTTTTAAATATGCCTGCTCCGCATTATTTGCTTTCAGGTCACGTACCGTTTCGATACACTCCTGTATCCCGTCTGCGCAGGCCATCTTCACGTCCATCGCTTTCTGATTCAGATTTTCCTGAATCTTTGCGGAAAATCCCACAATCGCAAAGGCAACCGGCAGAACCCATAAGGCAGCCAGCGCCATTCTCCAGTCCGTAAAGAGCAGACCAATGGAAATCAGGATCGTAGAAATGATTGAACCTGCAAGCTCAGGGATAAAATGTGAAAAACTCTGCTCCAGGAAGGTGCAGTCCGCCATAATGGTACTGGTAAGATCGGCTAAATCCTTTTTCCCGAAAAAAGAAAGGGGGATTTTGCGCAGATGCTCTGCCAGAGTAATACGGCGGATGCCGCTTTCTTTGTAAGTGGCAAAATAGGTGGCATTGTATTGAAAGAAAGTGGTCAGCAGTATCAGGCCGATACACACCACGCAGCCTGCCACATAAAATGGAATTTTCCCACCGGGAACACCCCCGTTCATCAGATCGCTGACCAGGTAATATAAAAGTCCTACCGGGAACATAAAAGACAGATTCTGAAGGACACAGGCCAGGCATCCTTTGATCAGGTCTTTTGCCCCCCGTTCAGACAGGGCATATTTTTTCTGCAGTTTTTTGATCATATCACTGCACCTCCTTTGTTACCTTCCATTGCACGGAAGTCTGGTAATTTTTCCACATACGGCTGAAAATGCCGTCTTTTGCAAGCAATTCACGGCTGTTCCCGCACTCGGCAACCTGTCCGTCGCAAATGACAAAGATCTGATCCACATTTGTTACGGTAGAAAGCCTGTGGGCAATCATAATCACCGTTTTTCCCTCGGAAAGTTTTGAGAAAGCAGCCTGTACGCGGCTTTCGTTATCCGGGTCAGCAAAGGCAGTGGCTTCATCCAGAATGATAATCGGAGCATTTTTCAGCATCACACGGGCAATGGCAATTCGTTGCTGCTCGCCGCCGGAAAGATAGACACCCTTTGTACCAATGACCGTATCCACACCCTGTGGGAGTTTTTCCAGAATATCATCGCATTGTGCGTGATGAAGGGCAGCCAGAACTTCATCACGGGTAGCTTCCGGTTTTCCCATACGCACATTTTCCAGAATGGATGCCTTGATCAGACGGCTATTCTGAAATACGAAAGACACCGTGTTCATGAGTTCCTCTTTCGGGATGTCTTTCACATTAACACCACCGATTTTTACCATTCCGCTCTGTGGATCAAAGAATCGGGAAATCAGGTTGGCAAGGGTTGTTTTTCCACCGCCGGATGGACCTACAAAAGCTACTGTCTGTCCTGCAGGAATGGTGAGTGAAATATCTTTTAATACTTCTTTTTCTCCATCATAGCTGAAATGAATCGATTTCAGCTCCACGGAAGCATTTTGCGGATGCATAGGATGTCTGGTTTCCTCCAGAGGCTTCAAATGCAAAACGCTGTCAATTCTCTGTAAAGCGTCATCTACGATCATGGCATTTTCACTTTGGAACATGATGCGTGTCAGTGTAACAGAAATAACCGGTGTAATGATAATATAGAAAATGAGATCCAGTAAGAAACTGGAAGTCACACCCTCTTGCGTAAGCAACAGTCCTCCGGCGATCAGTGTGGCAAAAACTCCGTTAATTGCAGCTGTATAGAACATCATCGGCGTCCGAAGCTGCTTGGTATAAGCGATCACCCATACTTTATACCGGTCAATGGAGTCTTTAAACTTCTTAAAGGAAAAGATCGTCTGGCCAAAGGTTTTTACCACCGGAATCCCGCGGACATACTCTACCGCTTCATTGGACATATCATCCAGCGCATTCTGGTATTCTTTCATCTTTTCCTGCATCTGCTTTCCGGTCATTGTCATCATGATCAGAAAGCCCAGCACAACCGGAACAAGGCTCAATAGTCCCAGTCTCCAGTCAAACACGAACAACAGCACCAAAAGACCGCAGGGGGTTGCAATGGCATTGGCTCTGTCGGGAAGCTGATGAGCGAGATAGGTTTCGGTGGCTGCACTGGATTCGTTGACAATCTTGCGCAGTTTTCCGCTGCCAAAACTCTCGGCAAACCCAAGAGGAAGCTTAACAATATGCTCCATGGTCTGGATACGCAGGTTTGTGGCGATACGAAATGCTCCCAAATGGGAACACATCAGCCCTGCTATGTAGACAAGCACCGCTATAACCGCAAACAATACTGCCATCCAGCCATTACCGGTCAGGTTCTGTGCCTGGGCAAAATTCGGTGCCACCTCCAATACTTCCTTGATCATTTTCCAGATGTAATAGAAGGGTACCAGAGCAATCAGGGCACTGATAGCAGAAAGCACCCAGGAAGCATAGGTCAGGTACTTATGGCTGCCTGCAATTTCCAGCAGGCGTGATAAATTGGATTGCTTTTTCAAAAAAATTCCTCCTTTTCTTTGTGTTTATGATAAAGAGAACACGTCTATGTTCTTACAATATCCGAATTTAGATTAGCTATAGCTAACTGCTGAACAAAAATTATAAGGCATTATTGCCCCATAATTTTCATCCATCCTGCTGTATAAAAGGCGCGCATTTCTTTAACGTAGTTTTCGGCATCTTTGAGCGGCATTTCGTGGATGATCAATTCAAAAAAAGTATGAAACATTCCGGTGATCAGAATATGCTCCAGCGAAGGATCGATATGCGGAGAGGGCCGTCCAAGCTGCCTTAAGACATCCTGATAGGCATGCGTCCCATCTACCTCAATCTCCACCATTTCATCAATTAGCCCGGCAAATTTTGTTCCTTCCGAACAGCAGAGGATCAGTTTACATTCCTCTAAATGTTCGTACGCATAATAGAGAATATCGTACATGCAGATTCCCGAAATATCACTCATGACTTCCGGCTGCTGGGCAGCTGGAAGTTCGGCGAACTCCTGCTGTGCCTTTATAAAACGGTTACGAATATATTCGTAATGCTCACCAACGATGTCTTCAAAAAGTTCTTCTTTGCTTTTGTAATATCCGTAAAAGGCTCCGGTAGTCATTCCCACAGATTTCACAATATTCCGCAGGGAAGCGTCTTTATATCCTTTTTCTAAAAATTCTGCTTTCGCTGCCCGGTGGATATTTTCTAAAGTCGTTCCATTTCCGTTTATTTTGCACACCTCCTATATAACAGTGCTATATAACACTGTTATAATTTTAATCTCTAAAAACGATTTTGTCAAGAGCAACAAGAAATAATTGCATAAAAACAGTAATCCAAACATCCTTCTGCACTTTATTACTGATAAAATTTTTAAATACTGGTTTTTATAACAGTTTTATTTTTTCTAGTAAATGAAAAGCAGGGTGGAGATTGTTCACACACCCTGCTTTGTGATTATTATGAATTATTCAAAGATCTTTTTCACTTTTTCTTTCAGCCTGCCCACGATGATCAGCACATAATACAATTCCTGATTCTCAATATGATCCAGGAAGTCCTGTACTGTTTTCGGTTCTGCCTGATCTGTGGATGCTGCTACGGTATCCAGATATGTACCTGTTTCCTGCGCACGCTCATAATAGCGTCTGTCTGAATTAAATGCCTGACGGTCATAGAGACGGATTGCTTCAATTATATCTTCAGAAACACCGCTGTCTCTTAAAATCTTTTCTTCTTTCTCTTTCCAGAGCTTCCATTTGCGCTCTGCTTTTCCATGGTTCCTGTCTTTTTTAACATTAGATTTTTCAGTAAAGAAAAAGAGCATATGGAATTGAATCCATACACTCTATGATTACTGGAACTTTATTTCATTTTTAATTCAACAAACTTTTGTTTATCTCGTTCTTAAGTTCATCTTTATTCTCGTATGTTCTCACTATCGGAATCGTACTCTGTCTGTTCTACATAATCTGCGGAACAGTCTCGTTTGTACGGATAAAAAAATAAACTGAGCCACGGCTGTTCCAACACGAAATCAGCCGTGGCCTTATTTATATCATTTCACTCTTTTTTGAAATAGAACAACACCACAGCAACAACTCAAATCGACTTAAAATTCCAGACTATTCACATTCAGCAAGAAATACTTCATTCCCATGATGACAAAACCTTCATCATTTCTCCAAGGCTTTTTGCTGCCATTTACAATGACGATCTTCTTGAAAGAGTCCAGGATATTACGCAGAGAATTGAACTCCTGCGTCTGTTTTTCTTCCGAAGTCATGTCATATGCAACCTGGATATAGTATCTCTGGTTTCCTTGATTCACCACAAAGTCAACCTCCAACTGCTTGCGAACACGTTTGCCATCTTTATCCTTATCGAAGATATCCACGACACCCACATCAACATTGTAGCCACGGATCAGCAGCTCGTTATAAACAATGTTCTCCATAATATGAGTAGGCTCCTGCTGTCTGAAATTCAGACGTGCATTTCTCAGTCCCAGATCAGTAAAGTAGTATTTCAGATTTGCACCGATATACTTTCTGCCCTTAATATCGTATCGGCTTGCCTTGGAAATCAAAAAGGCATCTGTCAAATGGTCGATATGCTTGGAGATGGTTTTATTAGCATAAGTCATCTGGCGCTCACTGGCAAAGGTATTGGCAATCTTTGAAGGGTTGGTCGGTGCGCCGATTGCAGATGCAAGCACATCAACCAGAATCCCAATCTCATCCACGTTCTGAATCTTATTTCTTTCAATAACATCCTTCAGATAGACATTTGCAAAGATGTTCTTCAGATAGTCCGCTTTCTGTCGTTCGCTCTGGAAACTTATAATCTGCGGCAATCCTCCGTAGATCATGTAGTCATCCCAGGCATCATCATAATCGCCGTCATAGACAGAATAAAACTCTGCAAAGGAGAGAGGATAGATTCTAATCTCATCACTTCTGCCACGGAACTCGGTCACAATGTCGCTGGACAGGAACTTGGAATGACTTCCGGTGACATACACATCAATATTGCTCATGCGGAGCAGGCTGTTCAGCACTTCCTCAAATCGTGCCATAAACTGCACTTCATCAAGAAGCAGATAGTATTTGCCGTCGTCTTTCATGGCATCCTTGATGTACTTGAAGCATACCTTTGGATCTTTTAATTCCTCGTTCTCAATACCATCCAATGCAATCTCAATAATATGATCAGTATCAACACCATTCTCCAGTAAGTATCTCTTAAAGATAGTAAACAGCAAAAAGGATTTGCCACATCTACGAATGCCGGTAATCACCTTTATCATTCCATTATCTTTTCGCTCAATCAGCTGCTGTAGGTAAGCGTCTCTTTTAATCTCCATCGTTACACTCCCCATTTCTGTGCATCTGCACACTTTTTAGTAATGAAATTCTATCACAGAACGACCTGAATTTCAATATGTATTCCCATTTTATGTGCATCTACACACTTTTATGTAATGTTGATAAATATATTTTCAGATTTTTTTGATTGCAGTGTCTATAATCGACTACGTAACGTGGTACAAGATCAGGATATTTTCCGGCGATATAATCCATAATTGTCTTTTTGAAACCGCCTCGAAGATTGAGGTTTTCGAGCCAGAACAGATCGCACTGATCCTTTACCCGCTCAAAGATTGCTTCAAAATTCGTGATACCGGGGAATACCGGGGATACGAAACAAACTGTACGGATACCTGCCTCATATACCTGCTTCATAGCAGCGATACGGTGCTCAATGCTCGAAGCAGAATCCATATCGTTCTTGAAATTTTCATCTACTGTGGCTCGGCTGGGTTTGCTATTTCTGAATGGTAATTGCAGATTTAATTCTTGCGACTATATCCAATGATGCTTATTATGAGGGAAATTCCAAAAATCAAAATTGCCGCTATCCCTGTGATTAGCACATATGAATGAACAGAATTTACCATAGCAGCCATTCCCGGCCCATCTTCAAAATATTTTACAAAGTAAAACATTGGAATTACCACAATCAATCCCATAGTTTGCGCAGAACGAAAACCAAACCAATAAGTTAATGGCAAGCAAATTCCTGTCCATAATAATGGGATAATAATTGCTGCTGCAATCGAAAATAACCAGATAAGCATATCAAAGTTTTGAAAAATTATGATGGATAAACTATTGAACGCAATGCTTCCCAAAATGCTGATTGCAACAGTATATATTACGGAAACATATTTACTTGCAACAACAGTAAAATTGCTTATCGGCATAGCTAATTGATATTTTTTCCAGCTTGCCTTTTCATCACTTGCGAAACTCATAATATTTTGCATACCGATTGTCATGGCAAACATAACGGAAGCAAATAAGCCAGCATAAATTCCAGCATTGAAAATAAGCAGAACAATAGCTGCTGCTGCAATCAGAATAAGTTTCTTATCAATACTCTTGAAGAAAATGGATATGTCTTTATATATCAATCCTCGCATGATGTACCTCCTTTAACATAGAAAAGCATAATATCTTCTAATGTGGCATTATCCACAATGATGTTTTTGTATTTTCGTTTGAATGCTTCCTTGTCATGAACAAGACACTCCACACTCATATTTGTAGTTCGATGTATGATATAATCATCAGAGGAAAGCTGTGCAAATTTTTCTGTTCCGCACTTTGCCACGCCATAATTATAAACAAGATTATCTTTCTGTTCCTCGAAAATGATTTTTCCCTGATGAATTAAAATCACATAGTCTGCAATTTTTTGTATGTCCGAAGTAATATGCGACGAAAAGAAGATAGAGCAATCTTCATCTTGGATAAATTCCAAAAATAGGTCTAATATTTCATCACGCACAACGGGGTCAAGACCTGTTGTTGCTTCGTCCAAAATCAACAGTTTAGGTCTATGTGCCATAGCACAAATGATAGACAACTTCATTTTCATGCCTTTAGAAAATGTGCCAATCGTTTTCTTGGTCGGGATTTTGAATTTTTTCAAGTATTGTGAAAAAAGGTTACTATCCCATGTCTTATAAACTTCTTTCAAGATTTTTTCAATATCTGCGGCTGTAAACACATCATGAAAATTACATTCATCAAAAACGACGCCAATATTTTCTTTGACAGTTGGAATTGTATGGTCTATTCCAAAGACTTGTATCTGTCCGCTATCTTTGCTTAGTTCATTTAATATCAGATTGATAGTAGTGCTTTTTCCTGCACCATTCTCGCCAATAAAACCTACAATCCTGCCCTTAGGGACTTTGAACGAAACATTGTCCAAAGAAAAATCCTCGAATTGCTTGCATAAATTCTGCACCAAAATGTTGTTATCCATGCCTGTCACCTCTCGTTATTCCTCGTAAAATAGTTTTAGAATATTCGTCATTTGCCCAAGACTAATGCCATGTGCTCGACCAATTTCTGCGACCTTTTGTAAAAGTTCTTCAGCAATTCGTAACTGTTCCTCTTGAATAAATTCCCTATTCTGTGATGCTACAAAACTGCCTTTTCCAGATACAGTTTCTATAAATCCATCTCTCGTTAAATCTTCATATGCTCTCTGAACGGTAATAACACTGATATGTAAATCTTTTGCTAAAGCTCTCATAGAAGGGAGGGCTTCGCCAGCAGATAATGTGCCGTCCATAATAAAACTTTTTACTTGCATACAGATTTGTTCGTAAATAGGCTTATCACTGCTATTACTTATGATAATCTCCACTTGCTCACCTCACCATGTGTACTTATCGTAATAAGCGTACTTATTCGATAAGCACAGTATAGGCGGTTTGTGTGAACCTGTCAAGAGAAAAGATGTAAATACATTCGGAAAAGCGAGTGGCTGTCTATCAAACTGGATTTTTATTTGTCCTGTTATATGTATCATAATCCGTTATTTATTAAAACCTTTTATCTATGCGAAATTGCAGATGAACAATTATTATGGAGAAATTATAACAGAGTATTTGACAAATTATATGTGTTTTATTGTGTTGTCAGTGGAAATCTTCTCCATACTTTTTACTTTCGGAGTGGTAAAAAGTGTTGTTGTACTGTTATTTGTGGACACGGCAATTTTTATTGGATTGTTAGTAGTTGGTTTGGTAAAAATGGATTTGAGAGGGAAAGAAGTTTTATGATTCAAATTTTATATTTCAAAAATAACAATAAGATACTATTTTCCCCACTATGAGAACGGTGGCTATGAGATAGAAATTGCATATACCGGCGAATAAAAGAACCGCTGTTGCATGGTTTATTAGCTTCCATGTAGCAACGGTTTGTGCTATGGTTATTCGGTTAAATTCTCAGAACGACAATTAGAATTTTCTTTTCTATATGATACCTAACGCAATATTTTCTGCCCAGAACCAAAACGGTGACATAACAATCCATGTAATCGCTAAAATAAAAATTCCCCTACTGCTCATGATTTTCTTCCTGAAACTTCGATTGTTGCTTACATTATACTTCGTCCATCTCTCTAAGGACAGTGGGATGTTGTGATGAAAGTGAGAGAGATCGCTTACCTGTCAGACAATTTATCTTACTATATTTTTTGCACGATAAATTTACTGATTTAATATCTCTGCAATCGTGTTTGGTGCATATTTATTGAGTTCATGTCCTGCATTTGGAACGATGTGCAAAGTAGCTTGGGGTAGCAATTCTTTTAGCCTTTTAGAAGCCTTTAGATTGGCAGTATCCTTTTTGCCACACAAAATTGTTACTGGACAACGAATATTATTTAATTGCAAAGTAAAATCCAATGACCGCATAGAGTGAGCCAATTTTATGGTGCTGCTTTTTGATAGTCCCATACTTTCAAAAACCTTGTTTGGCATACAACGGAAGATAAGATTTTGAAAATCTATCAGTAAACTTGGAACTTTATATTGTGCGCCAATCAAAACCAGCGAATCCACTTTTTCCTCATGTCGAATAGCAAAATCAATCGCAAGAAGCGCACCTAACGAAAGACCGCAGATACGAAGCGGCTCTTTTACTTCTGAATACCGCTGTTCTAAATCACCCAAAATCTGCGAATAGGATATTTCATCTTCTGTTGAAGAAAAAAGTTCTGGGCAATCGACATCAGAAATTGATAGTTGTTGGACTACTTCTTTCCAGTCCTGTGCAGTTTGTCCCAACCCATGTAAAAAAACAGTTTTCATTAAACGCCTCCTAAGCTCAAGATAACCATCAATGCACAAACAACTGGAAGTTGGTTACTTCTTGTAATTCATTTTCTTACTTAATACCCCAAACAAAGCCAATAAAAATATTCCTATTCCAAGCAATACGCCAGCCACTTTCATTAATTCATTGTTTGTATACTCTGTATCCGGAAGAATCCCATACTTGTAATAAGAATAACTAACATGGTCTGTGGTATATGCAGCTATGGAATCTCCTACATTATATTCCGAATATACAAATCCCGGTACTTGCATTCGCTTGTGATAATCATTCACTTTTCCATTGTTGTAGTAGAAGAAATAATTCTGAGATATCGTATCAGCCGAGGCATCTTCAGCCCTTTTACCTGTAATCACAATATCCTCCATATAGTAATCTTCTCCCAGTACCATCTCTTCCATTTGTGTATTAAATGCTTTAGATGTCAAAAGTATATTTATCCAGACTGTAATGAAAGCTATACTTAAAATAATGAAACAAATCCAAAACAAAATTTTCTTTTGATTTCCAGTTAATATTTCTTTTGATTCTTTGTGCTCAACCAATTTATTACTCATTCCATAATACCTCTAAAGTACTTTTTTCTTCTTCCTTCCCTTCGTCCAAGAAGTGTATCTCACTCAAAGAACTCGGTCAATCCCGATTTTACTTTGTAACTATGACTTTTCCTTCTGAATCCAGAAGAGGTGTAATAGCCGCTCCATATCCAGATTTCCAACAAAGATAGTTAACCCCAGTCTCCTTATCTACAAGGATTTGGCGAACTCCTTCATCCTTAAGCTGACTTCCGTCTCTAAATGTAACTTCAAATCTTTCTTCTTTCTTTGCCATGTTTATTTCTCCTTTTTTCAAGCGTTAAATTTAAATTTTCCTGTTATACAAACTTGAATTTATACCCGGTACTTGTCTCGATTTATAGTCATATCAACCAAATGAAATACAAGTAAGATAATAAAAAAAACGGAAACTATTATTATTCCTGCGCCCAGCTTGATAAAATCAATTATACCGCCAAGACAAAAGAGCATTGCCCATGTCTTAATCCGTTTTCCAGTAACTCTGCATATTTTCTCTGTGTTTAATCCAGTATAATCTCCTGATAAAAACAGCACACTTCTTTCTGTATTCCTTGATTTGATAAAAAATCTTCCAACAAAAAAGAGAACAGTTGCCATCAGTAAATCAATAAATATAATTATTATTTTCATTTTCAACACCTCTAATTCTAAGTTCACAACTTCAAATTGTTTTAATTCTTCTCAGTTCCACCTTCTTGCCCTTCGGACAAGAAGTATCCCTCGCTCAAAGAGCTCGGTCAATTCAAATCTTCTGTTGCTTTCAGTCTCTGCTGAAGACTGAAAGTTACCTTCGCTTTACTATTTCTAATAGTTTTCTCACATAATCATCTGCGTGGTTTATTGAAAACTCTCCATGATACATATTAGGAAGAACTTGTATAAAACTATCCTGCAATTTTTCATGAATGATTTTAGCAGATTTTTTCATTGATTGCTTTTCTTTTTCTCCAACATAAATTTGAACGGTTGCTTCACACTCTCCAATGCCATCTTTTAGTGAATATACTGAGTTTTCCTGTAAAAAGGCAATCATATCACTCTTTCTAATAGCACAAGTATCTTTGTAATATTCATCAAATAAATTCGCCTTTATTCGTAGTGATTTGAATTGCAATTTTGAAAACCACTTATACTTTATTAAGCCATAGCAACTTCCAAACGCCGGTTTAATCATAGAATATGTAAATTTTGAAGGTATCACAAGTACACTTTCCACTATTGCATACTTACATATATCTTTGCGTTGAGATAAAATTTCAAGCAAAATCTGCCCTCCAAGCGATAGTCCTCCCATCATTAAAACAGAACCGCCCAATTTGCTATTTACAAATTCTATAATATCCAAAGCATTATTCTCTATCGTTGTAAACTGCTTATCACATCCTGCATGACCATCTAATATAGGCAAAACCACATGATAATCTGTTTGAAGTCTTTCAGCAACCTCTTTGTAATTCCACCATGATAAACCGCCTCCGTGTAAGAGGATAATTACATCGCTGTTTTCTTTTCCATATTCTACATAATTCAACCTCTTTCACCTCGCTGTAAACTTCCGATTTCTATTTTCGTTTCCATAGCATAGTGTACTCTTTTTCACCAGTAGCTTCATCCAAGCCTTCACATTGAATAATGAACCCTTCTCTTTGGTAAAAAGAAATTGCTCTGGCATTCTTCTGGTATACATTTAATCGTAAGCTAACTTTTTTATCCTTAACATAATCTAATAAAAGCTTACCTATGCCACATGACTGCATTTCATCGGAGACAAAAATACCTTCGATATATTTATCATTTAGTCCTACAAATCCTTGTATCATTTTATCTGCTTCAAACACATAAACTTCGGATTGTGACATCATTTCTTTTACTAATTCATAATTACTTTTCCAGTATTGATTGGAAATAAAATAATGTGCTTTCAGATTTGTCTTTAACCATATGTCAGCAACTCTATCGATATCTCCGTTCAGCAACTTTCTAATCATAACAAATTTTCTCCACAACTACATCCTTTATGCTTCTCTCTTTTTTCCATTCTACCACAAGCTCACCATTAGGCATCATTTTTTTTGATGTTTTTTCTTTTCCCCCACTGTAAAACAGCCTCTGAGCGTTTCGTTATATAGAGGGGTACAAATAAGAGCAAGATCCACCCAGGTATTACCGTATCGCCATTTTATGGCTACGGCATACCTCCGGGTAAGTCTCTTGATGGGGATTCCGATTCCCCATACCCTCGTACGGATATCAAAGATATCTGTAGGCTCTCTATCAAAGATAGTCAGCTAATTTATGTTTGCAGGTTTGGGAGAGATTGTTTCTTTTCCCGCCTTTTCTCTGATTTACATCCCCGAATAAGGGGTGACAACGGAGCGGAACCCAAATGTTAGCTGGAAATTGATCATTTTGAATGGAATTTTGTGTCACGAACGTGATTAGAAAATAACAAAAGCGTTCGCTGTCAGCTAATCCAGCTAACAGCGAACGCTTTGAAGTCCGTCGCCAAGAGGATTTGAACCTCCGACCCCTCGCTTAGGAGAGCTCCAACCTATTGTCACTCTCTGTCAATCTGAGGTAAGGTAAACCCATATGGGACACTATTAAAAACTGTTTCCTATTCAATTTGAGTTATTCTGAATACCCCCTCTGTCAAGCTCTGTAAAGCTCTGAAAGTCAGCTGATTGTTTGCTCCAGCTAATAATTGGGGAATGCCTTGATATTACCATCGACATCTGTTATATGACCACCATGTTTCGTACGTTCGATCATGGTAAACAGTATTCAATTAAACTTTCCTATCGTAAGTACAAGATATGTTCTTGTCTACAATTAATATACCGCATACGAGACGGTTTGTTTATGCGTTTTTGACTGGCAAATTTATAGAATTTTCCAGTAACCATTTTTTCTTGCACCCTCTCGATAGAGTACTTTTTTCCCTTGTAAGACCTTTAAAATTCTTTGAATTTTTGATCTTGAAAATCCAGATTTTGTAACCATTTCTTTTTGACTTATTTGTGGATTCGATTTAATTATATTCATTATTACTGCTTCATCTGAATTTAAAGATTCACTTATTGATTCATTTATTGATTCATTTATTGATTCATTTGAAGCTTTATTTGTATTATTCCGATACATATTCACTCGAAAATCACCATCAAAATCAATAAGTTCTGGATCGGGCAAACCATAGTCTCTGCATTCACGGAATATTCTTGGAATACCGGTTCCCCATTTTTCAATAATCTTCATGTATGCAAATGCATTTGCTATCGCCGGATTTCTCGGTTTGGAGTATCCTTCTATCATTTTTTTGATTGAAACATTATTTAACAGCATTCCTGGTGAAGTAACTTCCAGACGATCATCAAATATTGCTACTTGTATATTTCCAGGCTCCAGATAACTGCGGTGTGCGACAGCATTTGCTATCAACTCTCGCACACTGTCAGTTGGTAATTCATATTTAGGTAAAGAAAAAGAGCATATGGAATTGAATCCATACACTCTATGATTTCACGAACTTAAATTCATTTTTAACTCAACAACAATTTTCCCAAACTAAAAATTATTCATTTAATTCAGCCTCAATCTCTTCAATAGTAGGCATACTACCTCTAAACTCTTCTGGTATAAGTTTTGATAATTCATAGCTAGAAATACCAAGTGGCTGGCTAGTAGATTCTAATGCATACTGGGCTTCTACTTTATCCATATCTTTGCAAATCAGAAGTCCCAATGTAGGATTATCGGCTTCTGTTTTCATCTGATGATTAACAGCCACAACATAGGTTCCCAATTGACCTGCATAAGAAGAATCAAATTTTCCTGTTTTTATTTCTACAACAACATAGCAATGCCTTTGAGTATTGTAAAATAGCATGTCTATAAATTTTTCAGTATCTCCGACCTCAATTCTCACTTCCCTGCCCATATAAGCAAAGCCAGTACCTAACTCCATAAGAAAATTATTAACTTTCTCTATAAGCGCATCCTTTAGTTCCTTTTCATCATACCTTTCACGCAAAGTCAAAAAATCAAAATTATATGGATCCTTCGTAATTGCTTGTGCTAAATCGCTCTGTTCTATCGGAAGTGTATTAGAAAAGTTAGTTATTGCCTTGCCCTGGCGTTCATATAAATCCGTTCCTAAGAAGTTTAGTAAAACATCTCTTGACCAATTGTTTTCAATAGTCTTTCTGATATAAAACAATGCCTTTGCAGAATTTCCTTTGCATTTATCAAGTATTATTTTGTTATGTCCCCATGGTATTCTAAAAATGATTTGTAAATCATCCCCAACTTGGGGACGATTTGCATCTGTAATCAATTCGTCCTCAGCTTGAGGACAAATTACTGCGTCAGGATACATCTCATAAAAGTATCTCATATATTTCAAGTTAGTTGGAGAAAATGATTTCACATCTGGCAAAATAGATTTCAAATCGTCACTCACCGTTTTATAAAATCTTGTTCCATATCCAAACTGTTCACTCATAGATGAAATGCCCTTACCAAGTTTCCAATAAAATCTTAGCATCTCATCATTTATCTTCATAGAAGCCCTGATTTGGCTTCTTCTAAAATCAGTGGATATTCCGGCAATCCACTCTTTATATTCATTATCAGCCTTAAACAATTCACTCATATATAATCCTTTCTACTGTGTCAGTTCGACAATTGCCGAGTTTACAGTTTCTTTATAGGATGTCTAATGACCGTTTTCCATTTTTCTGGGGCAACCTTTCTTGCATCAGACAGATATATTTCATGATGTAATCTTTCCATATTCATATCATTAACATATCCATTCTGCTCCAAATACGCATCCATAAGTGCAACAGTTGCCGGTTCATCATCAAATGCTCCCAAGTGCATTATTTGAACACACAATTCCTCGTCAATGGTCACAAACTCTGCAGATGAACAATCTATTTTTTTCTTTTTGGTTGCTGTTTCAACAGCCCATTCAAAATCCTTTTGATTTACAAAATCAGGCAGGCGTATAACTGAAATCCAATTAAAAGAATCTTTATCTGCATAATTTACACCATGCATATTTTCCTGCCACCAGAATCCTTCAAGTGGTGGAACTACATATTCAAAAAATCCTGCAATTTTATGATCTGTCTTATAACTCATTCTCAAAGTATATGCAACCGCATATAATACACTAATTGCCTGCTGATATGCTCCACCTTCTTCGTTTGGATTACCCTTTCCTCTGACCGCAATATAATTTGCTTTAGGAACAGTCACGATCTCCGGTTTATTTTTAGGCATATAAAACTCTTTATATTCTTTCTTAAAATCAAAAGCCATAACTAACTCCTTAAATTTATAATTTATGAACTCAAATTCGTTACCAGTGACGAATATCTTTTTGTCTTGTTTTTAATATCTTCCTCAGTAACACCATAATAACTGTATAAATCTCTGGATATTTTCTTAAATTTTTTCATTACCGCCTTATTTCCTGAATAAGACATTCCAAATATATTCCAAGTATAATCTATCTCCATTTCAAGAAAATCATCATCGATTCTTATTTTATACAAATGAAAATCCATAGGAATTATACTATCGGGCATTTCAGCAATCATTTCACTTCGAGTCTTTATTTTACCCAAATACTCTTTGACGGATGCTTCATTAGAAAAATCCGGTACCGGAATATCCTTCATTTCACCCAAAAGTTCTGGTTCATACTGCAAAATCAAACTCTCTTTTAGACATTTTATTTGTTCAATATATTCTCTATCAGCGGGAGCAGTTTCGGTCAATTCGTATTTATCTTTTGCATACTGCACTGTTTCAGAAAGAGAATGCGGATTTGCAACTATTGTCTTCTCTACTTTTTTTCTCTTATATCTATATATGCTATTTTTGATTCTAATCTTTAATGGTTGCTTTTTTGAATGTCCTGCTATAAAAATGCTTGTAGGACCATCTGCACCACCTATGATTGAAATCGCATTTTTACTTTTTTCCTTCATTTGCCTTTTCATTCACCTTTTCCTCACAAATTCCGATTGAACAAAATCGCTGCGCGATGGCCTGCCAAGGCTGTTACACCAGCCTCATCGGCAAATAAATCATTTTCGTTTAAAAAGAAATCCATATCCAGAAGTTCATCCTCGCTCATATTGCGAATGTCCTTAGATGTCATTCCTTCTGGTGGATTGTCCATGTATTTTTTGCGTAATTCCTCGATATTAGATTTCATGGTAGTATTCCTCCTTTTAGAGGATTATATCATAGAACGTGAAAAAAGAAATCATGCAGAAGAACGCTTTCCGAAAGATTTGGACATTGCTCTCTCATAGAGTTCTTCGAGGGATACGCGCTTATGATTATAATAGAGTTCCAAAAGCTCCATTTTGTGTTTGCAATTCGGACACTCTAAAGGATCATAACCAAAAGAAGAAAGAATGGCAGTGCGCCATTGGTTGAAACTCCGGCAAATACGATGTTTGCTTTTCGAGATCGCACGATAAAGTTTTTCGCCTGTTTTTCGATGTCTGGCATATAAGCCACCATATCGAATCATTTTGAAGTACTTCTCAGGGATATGACGAATTAATCGTTTGATAAAATCAATTGCCGGGAGAGTTTCTACAATATATTTATTATCTTCATGCCGATTGTAATGGAAGGGAACAGTATCACCATCATAGCTGTCTATTCTGGATGTAGCAATTACAGGGCGACCAAGATAACGCCCAATGTATTTGATGACTGTTTTGGAATCAGAAAGATTCGGTTTGGCATAGACATAGAAGCCCTGTTTATGGTCGTTGTAACATTTGGACTTGATTTTTTTAAAAGAAGGTCCAATTTTAGAATGCATTTCATTCAGGAGTGCAGTGCGGAACGCATTGCGAAGGTAAGAATAATTAAAGTGACTGACATGACGCCAGAAGCCATCATCACTAAACCCACCTTCTGAAAGAAGGCAATGGATATGAGGATTCCATTTGAGGTCTCTGCCAAAGGTATGTAAAACCATGATAAAGCCAGGAGTGAAGTTTTTGGATTTATTAAGTTTGAAAAACATACGGGAAATGACGCTGTTAACTGCATGAAAAAGACAGTTAAGAAGGGAGCGGTCATGGAGGAAAAAATCACGGAGATTTTCATCAATGGTAAAAACACAGTGGCGATGAGCAACATTGACCAGTTTAAAAGACATATTGGCAGTGCGTTCCATGGCATATTTGTTACCACAAGTGGGACAAAAGCGGCTGTGACAACGGAAAGGGACAAATTTAAAATTGCCACAATGGGTGCAGACATACATAGCTCCGCCAAAGGAAGGATCGCCACAGCCCAACATCTTATCGATATTTTCAATCTCAGTCTTTCTGGGATGAAGGGTACATTTTATTTCTTCATAATAGTCGGTAAAGATTCTTTGTAAGATATTCATAAGTCTATTATGCAGGAAAAAGAAAGAAAAAGCCCCCCCTAACCCCTCAAGATTGAGGGGAAGGGGAGCTGAATAGGCGAAGCCTATTTTTTACCGGTTTGTGTTAATTCGTTTGAATCAACTATTATATAGTTTCTATTGACAAAGAAGATTATGACTGCTATACTGATAACATCGTTATTAATAACAATGTTATCAGGCAGATAGAAAGGAGGAACATTATGTCTTTGCCAGATCGTAGCATTGATCCGAAAATACTGGACTGCGCCAAAGCTGAATTTCTGGAAAAGGGATTTGCAGACGCTTCTTTACGTTCAATCTGTAGTAAAGCAGGTGTGACAACGGGAGCGTTATATAAGCGCTTTTCAGGAAAAGAGGCTTTATTTGAAGCACTAATATCCCCTACTTTACAAGCGGTTGAAACTTTAGTGCCGCAAACAGAGCAATATGATTATGAACAATTAGATAAAAATCAAATGTGTTCTGTATGGGATAGTTCCGAAAAAACATTAAAAGGTATTATGGGATTTCTATACGAGCATTATGATGGATTTCGATTGCTGTTATGCTATGCGGAAGGTTCTGTTTATTCTGACTTTCTAAATGATTTTGTAGCAGACCATGCTAAACGGACAATGGTGTTTGCAGAAACCGCATATCAAAAAAAGATTTCATCTATTCACCTTGAAGAAGATGAAATACATATGATCTTAACAGCTTACTGGTCCGTTATTTTTGAACCCATTAAACATGAATTACCAAAAGAGAAAGCGTTACAGTATTGTAATACAATCGCAAAACTTTTTAATTGGCAAGCAGTTTTTGGCTTTTAGTCTTGGTTTTAATACAGATCAAGTCTTTATATGACGCAAAAGGTTAGCTCTAACTAATTTAGGGAGGATAAAAAATGGAAGTAAAGAAAAGAAGAACAAAAAATAATGAGAAAATGAATGTGCGCGATTACATAACAGCAGCCATTATGTATGTGCTTATGTTTCTTGTTTATGCCGGCGTCGGAGCGCCCATAGGTATGACGGTGGCAGGTAGCTTATTTGTTTTTGCTGCTTGTGCTGTTGTGTGGGGAACAATATTCATTCTTTTATTTACAAAAGTAAATAAAAAAGGGGTTGTATTATTGTTCGGGCTTATTTGGGCAGCTATGCAGCTTATGAGTTTTTGGGGTGTTGCAATAGTAATTGCTATTGGTGCTGTAATTGCGGAACTATTGTGGGATAAACTGGATCGTCGTAAATTTTCTACTATGCTTTTATGCTTTACTGTTCAGGTGATTTTTCTTTATTTAGGTATGACATTACCACTCATTTTTATGAAAGATATGTATTTAGCTGCAGTATCAGCTTATGCAGACCTCTACTCTACCGTATTTGATATGCTCATTGGCCCTATGTTTTTTGTGGGGTTAGCTGCTACAGTCGTAGGGTGTATAGTTGGAGCATTCCTTGGGAAATTACTTTTAAAAAAGCATTTTGAAAAGGCGGGAATTGTATAAAAATGAATACTAAAATACATCATTTACCTGAATTAGATCCCCGCATGAAATTACTGTTAGTGGTAGTTTTTGCTTCTGTAACATTTAGCGCTCCTAACATATTAGCTTTAATTTGGATATATTTCCTTGTGATTATCCTTTACCTTGCTCGCGGCCTTTGGCAAGGGGCAAAAAAAGCAGGAATACTTTTTGCAGTATTCTTGCTTTTAAATCTGCTTCTTTCTTTTGCACCTGAAAGCGGTGTTGCGGCTGGAATTGGAATGATACTTTTTATGCTTGAACGGATCGTTGTATTTTTTGTAATGGGAGCATGGATGGGAAGTCATTTGCGGGTTAGTGATTTTGTAACTGCAATGCAGAGCATGCACGTTCCAAAAGGTGGAACGATTGCGTTAGCTGTGGCATTCCGATATATTCCAACAGTACAAGATGAGTTTCGTTCTATTAAAAATACTATGAAACTGCGTGGAATCGGATTGAATGTAAAAAACGTGGTACTTCACCCAATAAAAACCTGTGAGTATGCGATTGTACCTTTGGTCATTCGTAGCATGACCATATCTGACGAATTGGCTGCTTCTGCTATGACAAGGGGATTAGACTTAGAATCAGAAAGGACTTCTTATAGAGAAGTTCGTTTACGCCTCACAGACTATTTAATTGCTGCTGGCGTTATATTAGCAATAGTTAGTGGTATTGTTATCAGTAAAATGGTATGTGGGAGGTAAATAAAATGATAGAAATTAGTCATGTTTCATTTAAATATGCAAACGCAAAAGAACCTGCTCTCCATGATATAAGCCTTTCTATTCAAAAAGGTGAATTTGTGGTACTCTTGGGAACTTCTGGCTGTGGCAAGACTACAATTACCCGCTTAATCAACCGCCTTGTTCCAGAATTTTTTGAGGGAGAAATGGAAGGGAATATTACTATTGATGGACAAAATACTGACGAATTACGAATTCAAGATTTAGCCGGGATTGTTGGTTCTGTATTTCAAGACCCACGATCTCAATTTTTTGCTACAGATACAACAGCAGAAATTGCTTTTTCTTGTGAAAATGTTGGCTTACCAAGAGAAGAATTGTGCTACCGCATAGAAAGGGCAACAAATGATTTACAAATTACAAGGTTATTAGAAAGAAGCATTTTTGAACTTTCCAGCGGTGAAAAGCAATCTATCGCTATTGCTTCGGTTTATGCGTTATCTCCTAAAATCCTTGTTTTAGATGAACCGTCTGCGAATTTAGATTCAGCAGCAACTCAACATCTTATGAAAATATTAGATTCTTTAAAAAAGCAAGGATATACGATTGTGATTTCAGAACATCGTGTGCATTATCTTAAAGATATTGCTGATCGAGCGATACTGATCGAAAATGGGAAGATAAAAAAAGAAATTCGTGGAGAGGATTTTCGCAATCTTTCTAACAAAGAAGCAAATGCAATGGGATTACGCAGTATCAATTTGCTATCTGTTTCTCCACGAAGTGTTGACTATCACACGGGAGAAAACCAAATTGAACTGAAAAATATTTCGTATTATTACAGTAAAAGTGACAAGCCACTAAGAAATATAACTTTTTCAGCCGATAAAGGTGCTGTTATAGGTATTATTGGAAATAACGGAGTTGGAAAAAGTACCTTGCTGGAAATTATTTGTGGCTTAAAAAAAGAAATGTTGGGTAATTTTCTTATCAATGGAAAACCAGTTAATCCTAAAATAAGAAACCGCGATACTTTTTTTGTTATGCAAAACAGTGATTATCAGTTATTCACGGAAAGCGTTGAAAAAGAATTATATCTTGGAAACACCGAAAATGAGCTTCTTCGTAAAAAAGGAATATCCCTATTGAAGCGAATGGGACTTTCTGATTATTTACAACAACACCCCGCTTCTCTTTCGGGAGGTCAAAAGCAACGATTGTGTATTGCCGTTGCTTGTATGAAAAATACAGGTGTTATTTGTTTTGACGAACCTACCAGCGGTCTTGATTACATAAGCATGAAGAATGTATCTTCTCTGCTTCACGAACTATCACAGGAGGGAAAAACTCTTTTAGTAACTTCTCACGACTATGAATTTTTGATGTCAACCTGTACGCACATATGCTACCTGAACGCAGGGAAAGTAGAAGATTATTTTGCGGTAAGCCAAAAGACCGCACCCAAAATATATCAAATTTTGTTTCAGAAGGAGGAAAAGAGATGAAAGACAAAGATATGCTTGGAAGTATCTTTTCTTATGCCAAACCGTGTAAAGGAAAATTAACCTTGTCCGTCATTTGTGCCTTAATCTCTGTGGCAGGCGGCATTATTCCCTTTGTGGCAGCTTATCGTATTATCATTATGTTTTTTGATAATTCCGTTACCGTAGAAGATATTTTCTTCTGGGGAAGTATTTGTATTACCGGATTTATAGTAAAAGCATTGTTTCATGCGATTTCAACGACTTTATCTCATATTTCAGCATATACCATTTTGGAACTTATGAGAAAACGTGTTGCTGAAAAGCTATTAAAAGCTCCTTTGGGAGTAACACAAAATATCAATGCTGGAAAAGTTAAAAACATTGTTGTAGATCAAATCGAGAATATTGAAATCCCGTTAGCCCATGTTATACCGGAAGGCTCTGCTGCTCTTGTGTTGCCTTTAGCAGTATTTGTCTATTTGTGTATGATAGATTTTCGTCTTGCTCTTGCTTCGCTGATTACCATTCCTCTCGCAATGATTCCTTATGGAATGATGTTGGGAGGTTACAATAAGACCTATCAAAAATACATGGAATCCAACGAACACATGAACAATGTGGTCATCGAATATGTAGAAGGAATTGAAGTTGTCAAGGCTTTTAATCAATCTACTTCATCATATGAAAAGTATCGTAAAGCCGTTGAATCCTTTAAAGAAACAACGCTTAACTGGTATAAATCTACATGGAAATTTACAACGTTGGGAGCAGTGATTCTTCCTACCACACTCTTGGGAGTGTTACCTATCGGAACTTTAATGTATCTTTCTGGAACAACTACACTGCCTAAGATTACAATGGCTATGCTTCTTTCTATGGGGCTTGTCAGCAGTTTAGGAAGATTTATTTTGTTTTTTAATCAGCTAAAATCTATTCAGTATTCAATCAATACGGTTAATAAAACCTTCGATATTGGTGAATTGCCTTTAGCGTCCAAAGAGAAAACTATATCCCAACACGATATATGCATGGAACATGTGTCATTCTCTTATACAGGGAAAGAAAATGTAATCCATGATGTTAGTATTAAAATTCCTGAAAATTCCTTTTATGCTCTCGTCGGACCTTCAGGGGGAGGAAAATCTACACTCGCTCGTTTAGTGGCGCGTTTTTGGGACACAACAGAAGGAAACATTTCAATCGGTGGCGTAAATATAAAAGATATTCCATTAACGCAGCTTGCAGATGAAGTGAGCTTTGTTACCCAGGATAACTTTTTATTCAATAGTTCGATTATGGAAAATATACGTTTAGGAAATCCAAAAGCTACTGATACAGAGGTATTAGAGGCAGCACGAAAAGCTCAATGTGACGAGTTTATCAATAAGCTGGAACATGGGTATCAATCTACCGCTGGTGAAGCTGGCGATAAACTGTCTGGTGGTGAACGCCAAAGAATTGCGATTGCAAGAGCAATTTTGAAAAATGCTCCTATCATTATTCTTGATGAAGCGACATCTTTTACAGACCCAGAGAACGAAGCTAAAATTCAGGAGGCTATTGCTGAATTAACAAAAGGAAAAACTTTGCTGGTAATCGCACATAGACTTTCCACAATAAAAAACGCAGACAAAATTGTACTTGTGAAAAACGGGGAAATCATACAAAGCGGAACACATGAAGAATTATTGAAAAACAGTAATCTTTATAAGGATATGTGGCAGGCCCATATCGGCGCTAAAAAATGGTCCGTAAATGTAAACGAGGAGGTGTTGGCATGATTCGCATTTTAAAACGACTTTTTCGTATGATGGCACAATATAAAAAGCGTTTATATCTTGGAATCGTATTATCCATGATAAATAACATTCTTGGAATTGTTCCTATCGTATGTGGGGTTTGGGTAATAAAAACAATTTTAGATGATATAAATGGCAGCACTGTTTTAAATCAAAATTTTGTTTTTATGCTTATAGGAATTATCGTTGGCACAATTCTTCTCCGTTGGTTACTTGCTTATATAAGAGCAACGAAGCAAGATAGTATCGCCCACGAAGTTACAAGTACCGAACGCCTAAAAATTGGAGATATTCTAAAACGTGTTTCTCTTGGCTTTTTACAGCGTAAAAATATGGGGGAACTGACAACTGCGATTACAACAGATTTAGCTTTTTTTGAAATGCAAGCTATGAATGTTATTAACAATATTGTAGATAGTTACATATTCTTGCTGATAACGATTGTTTTTCTGCTGTTCTTTTCGCCCGCACTTGGGATTTCAGCTTTAATCGCTGTAATTATATCTTCTATCGGCTTACAGCTTATTGAACATCAAAGCCGTAAAAATTCTCCTATTCGTCAGGAGAGTATTAACGAAATGGCCGATGAAATTGTCCAATATGTCAGAGGTATGGCAGTGGTAAAGTCTTTCAAACAGGAAGGCGTCGCTTCGGAAGGGCTTTATAAGGCTTACAAAAAATCAAAAGACATCAATATCCGTATGGAGAAAAATTTTGCTCCTTGTGACGCGCTTCATCGCTTTGGTCTTTATATGGGAACAAGTGCAATTACCATTTTAACCGCGTTAATGGCACTGCACGGAACGATGGAGCTTCCTATGGCGCTTATGTTGATTGTTTACAGCTACGTTATGTTTAACACAATCGAAGCAGCAAATAATTCTCTGCATATTTTAGAAATGTTGGACACTGTTGCCGAAAAGCTGCAAAGTATTGATAATGCTGAATTTATCGACAAAGATGGAAAAAATATTTTAATCAATCACTTTGACATTGAATTTAAGGACGTTTCTTTCGGTTATGACAGCCGTGAAGCATTAAGTCATGTTTCATTTACTATTCCGGAAAATACAACGACTGCAATCGTTGGACCGTCTGGCAGCGGTAAAACCACTATTTGTAACCTTTTAGCAAGATTTTATGATGTTAAAAAAGGTTATATAACCGTCGGTGGGCAAAATGTAAAAGATTTTACCTGTGATTCACTTTTAAAAAATATAAGCATGGTATTTCAGAATGTTTATCTTTTCCACGATACCATACGCAATAATATTCTTTTTGGCGCACCCAATGCAACAGAAGAAGAAATGATTGCAGCGGCAAAAGCTGCGAGATGTCACGATTTCATTATGGCACTTCCTGATGGCTATGATACTTTGATTGGAGAAGGGGGCTCTACTCTTTCTGGCGGTGAAAAGCAAAGAATATCTATCGCCCGTGCGATCTTAAAAAATGCGCCTATTGTTATTTTAGACGAAGCCACGGCCAGTGTTGATCCTGAAAATGAACATCTTATTCAGCAAGCGATCAGTAATCTCACTCACGGGAAAACAATTATTGTCATTGCTCACCGTCTTGCCACTATCGAAAATGCCGATCAAATATTAGTTGTAGATGAAGGTAAGATTACTCAACGCGGCACGCATAAACAATTATCTGCACAGGAAGGCATTTATAGGCGATTTATCAATATCAGAGAAAAAGCCGAAGGGTGGTCTATTGGATAATTCGTAAAGAAAGGAGTTGTCGTTTTATGGAAACAAAATGGACAGGAAAAGGACTTGGAATCACAGTTGGATTTTCATTGATTTACTTTGTAATTACTATGCTTGTAATGATGTCCGGTTCTTTTACCCCACTTACATGGATTTTTATGACTGCATTGATCGGACTACTGGCCGGAGTTCCTTATATGTATATTACTGCAAGGGAACAAATTTTTGGTGTTTCCACTATAATGAACCTAATCGTTGGGCTTATTTACTTCATTGCAGGAGAATTATCAAATTTGGTTATTGTTACTTTGATTGCAAGTGCAATATTAGCTGAAATTATCAGAAAGTTAAGTGGATATAAAAGTTTAAAGGGCAATCTATGCAGCTATATTCTATTTGCATTTGGTATGTCTGGCTCACCTATCTATATTTGGGCTTTCCGTGATTATACCATTCAAAAGGCTGCGGAAGAAATGTCGGCTGAATATGCTGCGTCTATGGACGCTATGGCAACGCCTTTTATGTTGGCTGTTATGATTGTTGCTACAATCATCTTAGCTATAATAGGTGGGTTAATTGGTGAAGCCATATTAAAAAAGAAACTTTCTATTGTTGGAGTAAAGTAGTATATCATGTGACAATATCATTCTTTAAAAGGGGTATGCTATTTGTCCTTAACTTCATCAATGGAGGATTATTTGAAAGCAATCTTAGTCCTCCATCAACAACATGGTTATGTTCGCTGTGTAGATGTTGCGGACTATTTAGGGGTTAGCAAGCCCTCTGTAAGCAGAGCAGTAAAGGAACTCACAAAATCCGGCCATATTATCAAAAAGGACGGTACCCTTTATTTGACGCAGCAAGGCCGACAATATGCCGAACAAATATGTGAACGGTACCTGTTCTTTACCGCAAGACTTCTAGACGCTGACGTAGATCGTAAAACTGCAGAGCATGACGCTTGTAATATTGAACACGCCATAAGTGCAGAGGCTTTTCAAAAATTAAAAAACTCTTTAACGAACAAATAGCGAAGGTGGTGATAGCATGGGAAATTAGCTGTACTTGATTTAGCGGAGAATGGCAGACAAATTGGTGAAAAGCTGTTCGTCTTTCTTACCGTAGATCAGAAAAAGGAATTGACGCAGTTTGTTCTTGAAGGTAAAACGGGCGGTGCAATGGTCATCACACAGAATCCTACCCTTGCTCCGGCAGTGCAGAAATCAAAGTATGAACCGAAAGTACAGGAAGCCGATGTCAGTGTCAGTTCCGACACAGTTAAGGACGCTACCGCTTTCTTGGAAACATTCTTTAAGCTGTACCCGACAGCTACGGAAAAGGAACTTGCCTATTATGTCAAAGATGGCGTGCTTGCTCCTGTATCCGGCGATTATGTATTTTCGAAACTGCTAAACCCTGTCTTTACCAAAGACGGCGACAACCTCAAGGTCAGCGTGTCCGTAAAGTATCTGGATAACAAGTCGAAAATGACACAAATCTCACAATATGAGCTTGTACTTCATAAGGACGATAACTGGAAGATTGTAGAATAAATATTACAGCAGAATAGTATGGTAATTTATTGTTTTATCTATACTATTCTGCATTTTGTTGTGATATAGTATGAATTAAAATATAAAAATCGGGAGTTGTAAAGGAGGACTATGTATGCGTATTGGGAAAGCAATATTTACCGTTTTAACGATTATTTCTGCTTCTTTAGGACTGATGAATATAATCTCCTATAATGTTACAATGCCAATCATGTTTGTTTTTATGGGATTATCACTTTTGACAAATGCAAAGGATTGTTATGATAAAGGGGCAAAGAAAGATGCTATGATATTTGTAGGTGTAGCAATTTTTGTCTATGCAGTTACAGCGTATAATTTGATAAGCAGATTTATGTAAATTCCTGTTTTATTGCCTAAGGAATTGAGGAGAATTCATTGCAAAGGTGATGAAGTGGTACTTGAAGATATGCTTTTGTGTTTGAACAGCAACTGTTACGGTAAGTAACAGCATCGTTACAATGCGTATATGGTCGAGCAATGTGTGCGGTAATATACTATATTCAGAAAAAAGAATGGAGAGTGAATTGTATGACAATGGGAGAAAGAATAAAACAACTACGAAGTGCAAAAGGGTTTACACAAGAAATGCTTGCAGAAAAAATGAATGTGTCCCGTTCTGCGATTGCAAAATGGGAAGCAGACGGCGGTATTCCTGATGTTGATAACCTGATACAACTGTCATTTGTTTTTAACATTAGTGTAGATGAACTGGTCGGAAATTCTGCAACCACCGAACATAGTAAAAGAGCCGAAACGACAAATTATGAAGTACATGACTTCGGGAGTCAACTTCATGATATAGAACTTAGCGGCTGGAATGACGGCGTGTCTGGTGTCTATATCATTGCAGAAGATCAGAATTTCTTATACTATTATCAATCATCAGATAAATCATGCGGCGTATATGGAGTGATTGGGAAAAAACATATTATGTCTGTTTCACCAGTCAAAGGAAAGAAACCTACGATACTCTGTATTAAAAAAGTCAGTCGAGAGTATTTTTGCGACAAACCCGTGAAGATAGAACTGGCAAAAAGAGATGGATTGATAAAAGGTTTTTTTGATTTTCGAGACGATGCTTACCGTAATGTCGTGATCTGCTCATTTGGGGATGATACATTGCATTTGAAATTTGGTGGGACTCTGAATCTTGCTGATATAACCAAAATTGAAGAACTTATTGATTTGTGACAAATTGGAGCAACTGAATATCATATAAGCAGAAGAACGAAAAGACCAAGGGACAATTATAATGGAAAACAAGATAATATTGATTGAAGATGATGAAGAAATCAGAGAAATGATAAACGATTATTTATCAGGAGAATTGAAGTGACATCTTTTAATGATGGTATGACGGCTATCCGGGGAATTACAAGTTATGATGAATATGCGCTTCGGTTCGTAGAATTAAGAAAATTGAAGATTCTGGAAGAACTACAAAGAATGCTTAAAAATCGAGTGCTCGGGAATTTATTTTCTATGTGTGTGTATTTTATGCTTCATTGCACCAAAACTTAGAAAAATAACAGGGCATGATAAAATTCCAGTATGTAGAACAGTTTAATAAATCAGTAATTATAATGGAGGGATTTGCATGAAAGGAATTAAGATCGAGTTATTGGGTATTGCAACAATACTTTTAGGAGTTGCTTTGACAACAAACAATTTCTTTGGATATGTTCTTGGTGTTCTTGGATTTGGAATAGCTGTGGCTGGCTGTTTTCTGAAAGATAAGGACAAATAACTTCCGGTTTGTAAAAAACTAATGAGTTATATACGAAAGTATTCATTATTTTTTATATTTTGTGGTATTATCGAATGGAAATAAATTTATTCAGAAAGGTTGTGGTTATATGTTGGGTATCAAAAAACGTGATACAAAACAAGTGTTTAAAGCGATTGCACATCAACAGGGTGTTTCCGTATCAGAAGTAAAAGAACGTATTCAGTCAACCATTGATGAAATGTATTACAGCGATGACCCAGATGTGCAAGCTGAATTTTCAAGTTATTTCGGAAAGAAATGTCCTACACCAGAAGAATACGTTTATACGATGGCAACAAAAATTAAATACTGATTTATGAAAATCATCACTTCTTTAACCTGTACATTAACTGTGCAGGTCTTTTTTGTCGTTTTTTATCGAATTGAACAATTTTTGCCTTTCTCGTCGGCTATATAGTGAGGGCAAATATAAATTTTATCTAAAATAGCAATTATTTTTTCAAATCACTTAGCAACTGCCCTGTTTTTTTCTTATATGGAGTGGAAAGAGGAATAGATACAAAACAGCACAGGGGGGAGGTGAGAACGTGAAACCATCTGACTTCCAGAAAACTGTAATGTGTCGTTTTGATAGTTGTTTAAAAAAACTGTTTTCGGAGTTGTAAAAGATTACTACAAAGAGTTGAAAAAGAATCAAGCAGAAGCTATCCCCTTTTGTGAGCTTTCCGACATTATCATAGATAAAGTTGCTATATGGGATACATATAAAACGGATTACACGACTTTCAATATATGTGGACATGACATTTATGTATATGACGATGAGCTGGCAAAAGTCATTAGAGGAGGAACATTAGTATTTGAAACAAAAACGTTCGTATAAGAAGCCATCATTTTATGTGATTTCATCGGCTATGGACGGCGACAAAATTTCCATTGATAAAATCTTAGATTTCTATGACCCGTATATATCAAAAAGCTGTATTCGCCCATTATATGATGAATACGGAAATGTATATATCGCTGTGGATATGGAGTTAAAAGGTCGTATCAGAGAAGCCATTATGAAAATGATATTGGAATTTGACATAAAAATCGAATAGGTAATATCTGCGGAACGCTTCATATAAGCACTTCCCTCTTTCCTGTTCCGCTTACTTCTTAGCTTGCCATTTTGTATCAGTCTATTTAACAAAACAGATTGATACAGGCTGACAAGAGCCTAATAGTTCTTTGACAACTGAATAATGCAGACAGATACATTTGTGCTTGCAGTGAGCCATCAGAGATTGTACGCCGTGACTTTTTAAAAATATTTGTCAATCTCTATGGTACGTCAAAATGGTCGCCTAGTACATTTAGTAGCAAGGTCGGTACTATCGAAAATTACATCAATCCACTTATTGGGGATTGGAAGTTAAATGAGATTACCACAAAGAAATTATCTGCCTACTACAACGATTTATTGAGTGTTCCAGAAGTACCCAGAGCTAACAGAAAAGCTACTGGACGTTGCGTACAACCTGCCAATATCAAGAAAATACACGACATTATACGCTGTGCATTAAATCAAGCAATCCGTTGGGAATATATTGATACCAACAAGCGTAACCCTGCTTCATTAGCAACGCTTCCTAAAGTTCCTAAGGTAAAAAGAAAAGTATGGAGTGTAGATACATTTCGTGAAGCAATTCAGCAGTCAGACGACGATATATTAACCATCTGTATGCATTTGGCATTTTCCTGCTCAATGCGTATTGGAGAAATTACAGGTCTTACATGAGAAGATGTAGTTATTGATGAAAAATCCATTGCAACGAATAACGCAAGGGTAATCATCAACAAAGAGCTTTCCAGAGTAAATGCACAAGCTATGCAGAAATTAAAGGAAAAAGATATTATCAAGATTTTTCCGACACAGAAACCGCATTGCACAACAAGGCTTGTATTAAAAACACCAAAGACAGAAACAAGTAATCGTACCGTATGGTTGCCAAAGACGGTTGCAGAATTACTGGTGCAATATCAAAAAGACCAAAAGGAAATCCCGTTGAAAGTAGAATTGTGAGAGACAGATTTCAAAAGTTATGCGAACAAAATGGCTATGAAAAAGTTGTTTTCCACAGTCTGCGTCATTTATCCACAGGATACAAATTGAAAATGACCAACGGCGATGTAAAATCGGTACAAGGCGATACAGGTCATGCAGAAGCAGAAATGGTTACAGACGTTTATTCAGAAATCATAGACGAAGATAGACGTTACAATGCTCAAAAGATGGACGAACAATTTTATTCCACTCTAAACCATGATTCAGAAATGCAACCACAAAATGAGGAAGTTCAGCCAGAAAACAACGGCTTATCAGACAGTGATATGGAGCTTTTACAGCTTTTAAAATCACTTACGCCGGAGATGAAAGCAATGCTTTTGAAACAATCAGCTTCAAAGTAATTTTTCAAAAGTGTTAGCAAATCTTCAAAAATCTGCTGATATTTTTTCAAAATAAAAAAAGTGTTAGCAAACTCTTCTACTCAAACAGTCATAAAAATATCGAATTACAAATTCTGAAAATCAAAAGAAATTGCAAAATATAAATTGAATATGTTCTTATCCGACAGGTTATAAGCCAAAAACAAAAGAAGCTGAAAACCTCGATAAATCAAGGCTTTCAGCGTTGTTTGCTGGCGTCCCAGACAGGAATCGAACCTGCGACGTTTCGCTTAGGAGGCGAACCCTCTATCCTACTGAGGTACTGAGACTTATTTAATTGTAATGGAGCAATTTTCAAATTTATTTCATAAATCGCTTCCAAAAGGGGATTGCTCCACCTAACCCTTAGGAGACGCTTGTTATATCCATTTAACTAAGGAAACTCAGCTATTGTATTTTAGCATTTATAAGAGATAAAAGCAAGCATATCCAGGCCAGACGCTTTGATTTTTTGCTTTATATGGAAAGTGGTTAAAAGACATTAGGCGCAAAAAATTCTATGTTTTCTGTTGCAATTCAAATACACGGGGAGGGTATAATATAAATATATTCAAGACTCTAAAGCAAGTCTTAGTGGGAAGTCAGGATTGCAGAACAGATACATTTTCAACTTTTGTACTTGTGCGAAAAGGTAATCCTGAAAAATACACAAATTGGAGGAAAAGAGATGAAGAGAAAAATTGTAATTGGAGTTCTGGCATTGGCAATGGTGATACCGATGTCTGCATGTTCTTCAAAGACGGAGGACAAGGCGCAGACAAATGTATCCCAGAGCGATGACAAGCAGAAAGCGGGGTCGGCAGATACCGCAGAAAAAGGGGAATCTTCAGATGAAATCAACGAATACGGTCTGACCGGCGAGCAGACAGAGACGCTTTGTAATCTGGTGAAAGAAAAGGTAACGGAACAGTACCTGAATAAATACAATATTAATCCGGCTGATTTTACATTTCCGGAATATGTACCGGCTAATTGTGAAGAGGTCATGCCTGGTAATATATGGGCATATGTGCAAGACAGCCTGAAACTGCGTTGGAATGGAACGGTGTATGACCTGCTATCAATTGTTATAACGGCAGATACGGCAGGATATAAAGAGACCGGAATCAAGGAGATAAGAAAGGCGATAAGCGAAGGACTGCTGGGATGCGGTTTACGATAGTTGCGCATGTGTGTTCTTCCACATAACACGGCGTGAGAAGTCCCATAGAGTCGTAGAGCTTAAGAGTCGGAACCGTAGTCCGATTGATCTTTGCCATTTCGCCAATGCTAATATAGTTGGAATCCTTATTGTACATGTTGTGTATACAAAACCTCCTTTTTCCAGTTGGGGACGGGGTTTTTTCAAAAAAACCCCGTCCCCAACTGCACTTTAACCTGTCCCTTTTTGAATTGTGTTTTATTCTTCTACAATTCCGGTGAATTCGATATCCGGCAGTAATTCGAAGTAGAAATCTGGATATTTCTGTGCCAGTGCTTTGATGCACTTATCTTGCAGGTGTTTGAATTTTGCCAGTGATACGATATCTTTGTCGAATGTGATGTAGACGCTGATCCAGAGTTTTCTTCCGGTTCTTACAATATCGTAGTATAGATTTTTGTGACCGTAGATACCGATGATTGGTTCTACGGTCTTTTTGATGTCTTCGATTGTTTCTTCCTCTGGTGGAATCAGCATGAGATCGCGGATTCCGGTGATGACTGTGCGGACTGGTGTCTGGATCATAATAACAGACAGAAGAATCGTAATGATTTGATCCAGATATGGTGTTACGCGGTCGAACCATGCGAATGGTATCATAAGTGGCAGTAAAAATGCGAATGCCATGCCGAGGGATATGACGGAGTCGATCTGCCAGCCTTGCAGCTCCATTGTAATGAGTGGAGAATGAAGGTTTTTATTCTTAATTCGCAGATAAATTGTGACAATCACGCTTAAAATACAGGCGAACATTTCAAATCCGGCAATTGTATGAAAGGATACAATGTGTCCTCCGTGCAACATCAGATGGATATTATTGAAAATCAGTCCAAATGTAACGGCTGTCATGGTGATGCCTTTTACTACAACAAATAGTGTTTCCAGCTGCATATATCCAAATGGATGCTGTTCATTTGACGGGCGGTATAAAAGTGGAATCAGGAACACGGACGGAAGCAGCATAAAAAACTCCACTCCATCGTAGACTGCGTCCAGGAGGACTGCCTGAGAGCCGGTTGCAATTGCCATGACCAGCTCGATTACAACAAAGACTACGTTACCATATAAAGAAACTGACATTACAGATTTTTCTCTTTTTTGTGATTTTTTTCCTACATGCATAAAAATGCTCCTATTCTTGATTTAAGCGCCTTATGTAACGTTACCTATTATCAGTGCAAGGTTATGAAATATTTTCATTATAAGCAATCCTTGTGGAAAATGCAAATACGTGTCATTATCTTGTCTTTTTATGGAGATAATTATAGAATCCAGCAGAAAAATGTGATAAAATAAAAAGACTAAGTAAGAAGAATACCTGGAGGAAATGCCAATGATATCAGGCAAACGAGTCATCGCGGCGATGCTTACGGCACTTATGGCAGTGACGTTTACAGCTAATACTGCGGTGAGTGTATATGCGACAGGGGTAACGGCTACGGAGAATGCACAGACCATAGACGCACAGAGTACAGATGCGCAGGCACTGACACCGGAAGAACAAAAGGCTCAGGAATTGCAGCAGGTCTATGATATGCCGGTGGAATCGAATGGATATAAGGACTGGCCGCAGGGACCTGGGACTTATGGAGAAGCCGGAATTGTTATGGAAGTCGGAACGGGAGCAATTCTGTATGCCAAGAATATAGATGCTCATGAATATCCGGCAAGTATTACGAAAGTATTGACGGCGCTTGTAGCACTGGAAAATGGACAACTGACGGATAATGTGACATTCAGCCACGACAGCGTAGCGTTTTTACAGAGAGGAGATTCTTCCGTCGGATTAAAAGAGGGAAATGTAATCACACTGGATCAGGCAATGCATGCGATGCTTCTGGCATCTGCCAATGAAGCAGCATATGCAATAGGTGAGAGTGTCGGAGTGAATGCCGGTCATGATTACAACTGGTTCGTAGAGCAGATGAACAGCCGATGCAAGGAACTGGGCGGTGAGAATTCCCATTTTGCTAATACAAATGGACTGCATGATCCGAATCATTACACATGTGCAAGAGATATGGCGCTGATTGGACGGGAGTTGTTCAAACATCCGGAATTTTTCCAGATTGTACAGACTCTCAATTATACAATTCCAGCCAGCGAGACGACGGAAGAACACGTTTTCCATCAAAAGCATAAAATGCTTCAGCCGTCGAATTCCAATTATTATCCATATACAATAGGTGGAAAGACTGGTTATACATCAGATGCGTTGTCAACGCTGATTACGATGGCGGACAATGGGCAGACTCAGCTGGTGTGTGTGGTACTGAGGACTCACGGAAAGAACATATATCCGGATACCACGAATTTATTTGAATATGCATTTCATAATTTCACAAAAGTAGATGTGACAACCCAGGAGAAATCTGAGGATATTGAAACATTTCTGACAGAAGACGGGCAGAGTGAACCGAATTATGTGATGTTGCCAAATGGTGTGGATTTTACAGCTTTGGATCAGAAAATCACGCAGGATACAGAAGATAGCAGCACAGGAATTGTGACATACAGTTACGATGGTCATGAACTTGGAACTGCAAAGGTGAAGCTTAGCAAATCCTATTTGAAAGCGCATACAGACAGTACTCAGGACGAAAGCAAATCCAGTGGACATGACAACAGTAAAAAACAGACTAAATCCGGGAAACACCTGTCACTTGGAACAACAAAAGGAAAAGTTATTCTGGGGCTGAGCATTCTTTTAGTAATATTGATCATAACATTTATAGCTACGGTGTCCCGCATAAGAAAAAAGAGTAATAAGAGAAAGAAACAGTAAAACACAGTTGCGAACACATAGTAAGGTACAGTATTTGAATTGGGGGAAAGGTCAAAATGGAGTTAAAAGAAGTATACGAGAAAATCGGCGGTGATTATGATGATGTAGTAAGACGTCTGATGGGTGAGAAGCTTGTGAGAAAGTTTCTCCTGAAATTTCTGGATGATAAGAGCTACGCCGATCTTGAGAGAACATTAAGCGAGGGTGATTACAAAGAAGCATTCCGTGCAGCCCATACACTGAAGGGTGTCTGCCAGAACCTGTCACTGACAAGCCTTTATCAGGTGAGCAGCCAGCTTACAGAGGAATTGAGAAATGAAGACACTGCAGTTCCAGGTAATCCGAACATTTCAGATTATATGAGCAAGGTAACAGCAGAGTATCACAAGACAATTGAGGCAATCCAGGAACTTGAGTAAGAAATCCAGCCAACAAGAAATGTGAAGAAAAGGGACAGTAAAAACCAGAAAATAAAATAGCAGAAATAAAATAGAAAAATGAGGATATAAGTTTTGCGGTACAATCACTTATGTCCTCATTTTTTTGTTGCCAAGCATACGACAAAAAGGTCCGGTGGACCCTTTTTAGTGTGTCCGTGGTGAGCATAGTTCCCAAAGCCCGCCCGGACAGGTGATGATCGTGCACAACCTACATTTTTCTTTTCAGCAGCTCCGGATTAGTTGCGTATGCCAATGCAGTTTCTGCTGTAATCTGCCCTTCTTTATAAAGAGTTAAAAGACTGGAATCCATGGAAATGATTTCTTCGCTGGCGGAGGAGGAAATTATGCCTTCCAATTGCGGAATCTTATTATCACGGATCATATTGCGGATTGCCGGTGTCACAGTCATAATCTCGAAGACAGGAATCATTTTCTCATCAATAGATGGAACAAGCTGCTGTGAGATGACTGCCTGCAGTACCATGGATAACTGGACAGCTATCTGATGCTGCTGGTTTGGAGGAAATACATCGATAATGCATACGATCGTGCTGGCTGCACCGATCGTATGCAGGGTCGAGAAGATCAAATGTCCCGTCTCAGCGGCGATCATAGCAACCTGCATAGTTTCGTAATCACGCATTTCCCCGAGGAGTATAACATCCGGGCTTTGGCGCAGGGAAGCACGAAGAGCCGTTACATAACTTTCTGTATCTACGTGAATCTCACGCTGGCTGACAATACTCTGGTCCATAGAAACTTTGCCTGTAAAAAGGGGCTTAACCCCTTGACGAATCTGTGATAAAACTCGTATAATAAAAAAGTGTATGAGATATTTAAAGACGTTGACGAAGACAGTAGGTTATATCCCAACGATACAGAGAACCGGCGATGGTGGGAATCCGGTACAAGTAAGATATAATTGAAGATCACTTCCGAGTTTCAGAGTTTGAACGATCTGTGATATGAGCCAGGGCATCTGCACAGGCATAAGGAACAGAATTCAGTAAGACCTGACGGAGTTCCACCGTTACAGGGAAAGCATATGTCAGTATGTTTAGGTGGTTTATAAACGTAAGTATAAGGCTTTCGTCCTAATCAGGACGGGAGCCTGTTTTATTGTATAAGAAAGTAATATCTTTACAATAAGTTATGTTTAATGGTAAAAAAGGGACACCGCAAAATGCAAAAAGGGACACCCTTAATCAATGATTGGGACGTAGTACTTTGGCAAAATGCTACGTCCCCAACAAGGAGGATATTATGTATAAGAAGGTTTCAACAGACATGAATTTTGTTGACCGGGAGAAGGAAACGGAGAAATTCTGGGAAGACAATCACATTTTTGAGAAGAGTATGGAGGACCGTGAGGGCTGTCCACAGTATATGTTTTATGATGGACCGCCGACTGCGAATGGTAAACCGCATATCGGCCATGTTTTGACACGTGTTATCAAGGATATGATTCCTCGTTACCGTACCATGAAGGGGTATGAAGTTCCGAGAAAGGCCGGATGGGATACTCACGGACTGCCGGTCGAGCTGGAGGTCGAGAAGGCTCTTGGTCTTGACGGAAAGGATCAGATTGAAAAATATGGTGTTGAGCCATTTATCAAAAAGTGTAAAGAGAGTGTGTGGAAATACAAAGGTATGTGGGAGGATTTCTCTAATACTGTAGGTTTCTGGGCTGATATGGATGATCCGTATGTTACTTATCACAACACATTTATTGAGTCTGAGTGGTGGGCACTGAAGAAGATCTGGGATAAAGGACTTCTTTATAAAGGATTTAAGATCGTGCCTTACTGTCCGCGTTGTGGAACTCCGCTGTCTGCACAGGAAGTGGCTCAGGGATACAAAGACGTAAAAGAGCGTTCAGCGATCGTTCGTTTTAAAGTTAAAGACGAGGACGCATATATTCTTGCATGGACAACAACTCCATGGACTCTGCCATCTAACATTGCACTTTGTGTAAATCCGGAAGAGGATTATGCGAAGGTAAAAGCAGCTGACGGATATACTTACTACATGGCTGTTGCCCTTCTTGATACAGTTCTTGGTAAACTTGGCGATGAGGAGAATGGTGTAAAGGCTTATGAAGTTCTTGAGACATACAAAGGTCAGGATCTTGAGTACAAAGAGTATGAGCCGCTTTATCAGTGCGCTTATGACTGCGCCGCAAAGCAGAATAAAAAAGCATTTTATGTAACATGTGATACTTATGTAACATTGACAGATGGTACCGGAGTTGTTCATATCGCTCCTGCATTTGGTGAGGACGATGCGAAAGTCGGACGTAAATATGACATGCCATTTGTTCAGTTAGTAGATGAAAAAGGTGAGATGGGCAAGACAACTCCATTCGCCGGATTATTCGTGAAGAAGGCAGACCCGGAAGTGTTAAAAGACCTGGACGGACGAGGACTTCTTTTCGATGCACCGAAGTTCGAGCATAGCTATCCACACTGCTGGAGATGTGACACGCCGCTTATTTACTACGCTCGTGAGTCATGGTTCATTAAGATGACAGCAGTAAAGGATGATCTGATCGCGAATAATAATACGATCAACTGGATTCCGGAGAGTATCGGTAAAGGACGTTTTGGTGACTGGCTTGAAAATGTTCAGGACTGGGGCATCAGCCGTAACCGTTACTGGGGAACTCCTCTGAATATCTGGGAGTGTGAGTGTGGATGCCAGCATTCGATCGGAAGTATTGAAGAGCTGAAATCTATGTCTGATAACTGCCCGGATGAGATCGAGCTTCACCGCCCATATATTGATAATGTGACGATCAAGTGTCCGAAATGTGGAAAAGAGATGCACCGTGTACCAGAAGTGATCGACTGCTGGTTCGACAGTGGATCCATGCCATTTGCACAGTATCACTATCCATTTGAGAATCAAGAACTGTTCGAGAAACATTTCCCGGCAGACTTCATCTCAGAGGCGGTAGACCAGACTCGTGGATGGTTCTACTCACTGCTTGCGATTTCAACTCTGATCTTCAACAAAGCTCCTTATAAGAACGTTATTGTTCTTGGACATGTTCAGGATGAGAATGGCCAGAAGATGAGTAAGTCCAAGGGAAATGCGGTCGATCCGTTCGATGCACTGGAGAAATATGGAGCAGATGCGATCCGCTGGTATTTCTACATTAACAGTGCGCCGTGGCTGCCGAACCGTTTCCACGGAAAAGCAGTGACAGAGGGACAGCGTAAGTTCATGGGAACTCTGTGGAATACTTATGCATTCTTTGTACTGTATGCGAATATTGATGGATTTGATGCAACAAAATATACATTAGAGTATGAGAAGCTGTCTGTCATGGACAAATGGCTTCTGTCAAAGCTCAACTCTGCGATTAAAGCAGTAGATGAGGATCTGGCAAACTACAAGATCCCGGAGGCTGCAAAGGCACTTCAGAGTTTTGTTGATGACATGAGTAACTGGTATGTAAGACGCAGCCGTGAGCGTTTCTGGGCAAAGGGCATGGAGCAGGATAAGATCAATGCTTACATGACACTTTACACAGCACTGGTAGAGATCTGCAAGACTGCAGCTCCGATGATTCCGTTCATGACAGAAGACATTTACCAGAACCTCGTAAGAAGTATTGATGCAAATGCTCCTGAGAGTATCCACCTGTGTGATTTCCCGAAGGTAAATGAAGCACACATCGACAAAGAGCTTGAGGAGAATATGGACCGTGTTCTGAAACTGGTTGTTATGGGGCGTGCCTGCAGAAATACTGCAAATATCAAGAACCGTCAGCCGATCGGACAGATGTATGTCAAAGCTGATTTTGAGCTTTCCGAGTTCTTTGATGCCATCGTTGCCGATGAATTAAATGTGAAAAATGTAACATTTACACAAGAAGTACGTGACTTTACGTCCTATTCTTTTAAACCTCAGCTAAAGACAGTCGGACCAAAATATGGTAAACTGTTAGGGGGAATCAAAAATGTACTCAGCGGACTGGATGGAAATGCTGCTATGGATGAGCTGAATGCAAATGGTTGCCTGAGATTTGAGGTAAATGGTGAAGAAGTAGTCCTGAACCGTGAAGATCTTCTGATCGATACTGCACAGATGGAAGGATATGTATCTGAGGATGACAACGGAATCACAGTTGTTCTTGATACGAACTTATCCGAGGAACTTCTGGAAGAGGGATTCGTGCGTGAAATCATCAGCAAAGTACAGACGATGCGTAAGGAAGCTGATTTCGAGGTCATGGATAAGATCGTGATCACATATGAAGGAAGTGAGAAGGCAGAAACTGTATTTGCGAAAAATGCTGATGAGATCGGAGCTGAGACACTGGCTCTGGAGGTGAAAAAAGCGACACCTGCAGGTTACGTGAAAGAGTGGAAGATCAATGGTGAGGCAGTAACTCTTGGAGTAGAGAAGCAATAACAGATGTGAACAGGTCTGCTCCGGCAGACCTGTTCTTTTATCTTACATTTCCTGAAACAAGAGCAAGAAAGGATCAAAACAATATGATTAATCCGAGATTTGAAAAAGAAGCGTTTAAGAAAGAAGTAGAACAGAATGTTAAGCAACTGTTCCGAAAAACTGTAGACGAAGTATCTCAGCAGGAGCTTTATCAGGCAGTTTCCTATGTCGTAAAAGATGCAATTATCGATGACTGGATCGCAACTCAGAAGCAGTACGAGAAAGATGATCCGAAAATCGTGTATTACATGTCCATGGAGTTCCTGCTTGGAAGAGCTCTTGGCAATAACCTGATCAATATGACGGCATATAAAGAGGTGAAAGAGGCTCTGGAAGAAATGGGTCTGAACCTGAATGAACTTGAGGATCAGGAGCCGGATCCGGCACTTGGAAATGGCGGACTTGGCCGTCTCGCTGCATGTTTCCTGGATTCACTGGCATCTCTTGGCTATGCAGCTTACGGATGTGGTATCCGCTACCGTTATGGTATGTTCAAGCAGAAGATCAAAGATGGCTATCAGGAAGAAAAACCGGATAACTGGCTGAAGAACGGCAATCCATTCGAACTTCGCAGACCGGAGTATGCAAAGGAAGTACGTTTCGGTGGAAATATCCGTGTAGAGTACGATGATAAGACCGGAGATATCCATTTTAAACAGGAGAATTATGAGTCTGTTCTGGCAGTTCCGTATGATTATCCGATCGTAGGGTATGATAATCATATTGTAAATACACTTCGTATCTGGGACGCAGAACCAATCGTAGATTTCCAGTTAGATTCATTTGACCGCGGTGACTATCACAAAGCGGTAGAGCAGCAGAATCTGGCAAAAACGATCGTAGAGGTCCTGTACCCGAACGATAACCACTATGCAGGAAAGGAACTGAGACTGAAACAGCAGTATTTCTTCGTATCTGCCAGTCTTCAGGCTGCGCTTGCAAAATATAAAAAGCACCACGATGATATCCATAAACTGCCGGAGAAGATGACGATTCAGATGAATGATACACATCCGACGGTAGCAGTTGCCGAGCTTATGAGACTTCTTCTTGATGAGGAAGGACTTGGCTGGGATGAGGCATGGGAGATCACAACAAAGACCTGTGCTTACACGAACCACACCATCATGGCAGAGGCTCTGGAAAAATGGCCAATTGATTTGTTCTCCAGGCTGCTTCCTCGTGTATACCAGATCATCCAGGAGATTGACCGCCGCTTTGTGGCTAAGATCCGTGAGATGTATCCGGGAAATGAAGGGAAAGTAGCAAAGATGCAGATTTTAAGAGATGGTCAGGTAAAGATGGCTCATCTTGCAATCGTAGCCGGATACTCTGTCAATGGAGTTGCAAGACTTCATACAGAAATCCTGAAAAAACAGGAGCTTCGTGATTTCTACGAAATGATGCCGCAGAAATTCAATAATAAGACAAACGGAATTACGCAGAGACGTTTCCTGATGCATGGAAATCCGCTGCTGGCTGACTGGGTAACAGATAAGCTTGGAACAAAGGACTGGATCACAGATCTGTCTCTGATGTCAGGATTGAAAAAATGGGTGGACGATGAGGAAGCTCTGAAGGAATTTATGAGCATCAAGTATGAGAATAAAGTCCGCCTGGCAAAATACATTAAAGAGCACAATGGCATTGAAGTGGATCCAAGATCTATCTTCGATGTACAGGTCAAGAGACTGCATGAGTACAAGAGACAGCTTCTTAACATTTTACATGTGATGTATTTGTATAACGAGATCAAGGAACATCCGGAAATAAGCTTCTATCCGAGAACATTTATCTTCGGAGCAAAAGCTTCTGCAGGATATATCCGTGCAAAACAGATCATCAAACTGATCAATTCCGTTGCGGATGTAGTCAATAACGACCGCAGCATCAATGGCAAACTGAAAGTTGTATTCATCGAAGATTATCGTGTGTCAAATGCTGAGATCATCTTCGCAGCAGCTGACGTAAGCGAGCAGATTTCCACAGCTTCCAAAGAGGCATCAGGAACCGGTAATATGAAGTTCATGCTCAACGGCGCACCGACACTTGGAACGATGGATGGAGCAAATGTGGAGATTGTTGAAGAAGTTGGTGCAGAGAATGCATTTATCTTCGGACTCAGCTCTGACGAGGTCATCAATTACGAGAACAATGGCGGCTACAATCCGATGGATATCTACAATAGTGATGCCGATATCCGACGTGTTGTGAACCAGCTTGTTGATGGAACATATTCACAAGGTGATAAGGAAATGTACCGTGACCTGTATAATTCACTTCTGACAGCTCAAGGTGGAAGCAAAGCCGATACGTATTTCATTCTGAAGGATTTCCGTTCTTATGCGGATACACAGAAGAAGGTTGAAGAAGCTTACCGCGACAAAGACAGATGGGCTAAGATGGCACTTCTGAATACTGCAAGCTGTGGAAAATTCTCATCTGACAGAACGATTCAGGAGTATGTGGATGATATCTGGCATCTGGATAAAGTGACAGTAGAAGTTTAGTTCATGCAGAAACAATGCAAAGGCATTCTTGAAGAATAAAAAAGAACGTCTTCTCATATTTTATATGGGAGGGCGTTTTTTATATGAGATTTGCATATTTGAAATATAGATTAAAGAAACTGGGGTGCTATCTTCTGATCATTATATTGTTGCCTTATATTATCACCGTGTTCTTAAGCGGACCGGGAGCTTATGGAGCTTCCAGAGTGGACGAGACTATGGTAAATGTGAAGGCAGACGGGGAAAAGTCCGGCAGTGATGGTGGAAAACAGGAAGATTCTAATGCTGAAAATGTGGATAAAATTCAGATACCGCTCAGTGAATACTGTATTGGAATTATGGCCAGAGAAATCCCTGCGGTTTATGAGGAGGAAGCTTTAAAAACCCAGGCAGTTCTTGTGCGGACCCAGGTATGTCTGGCACTTGGCGCAGGGGCAGATACTATATTAGAAGAGAGATACTGGACAAAGAAAGATATGCAGGATTCCTGGGGAGCAGATCAATATTCCAAGTATTATAAGCGGCTTGAGCATGCATGGGAGGAGACCAACGGACAGGTGCTGACTTATGAAAATGCGCTGGCAAAGACACCATTTTGCAGACTCAGTAATGGAAGTACAAGGGATGGACGGGAGGCGCTGGGGAGCGAAGATTATCCGTATCTGAAGATTGTGGACTGTCCGCTAGATATTGAGTCGAAAGAACAAATTCAGACAATTACTATAGACGATATGGATGCGGAAGTGACTGGAGTAGACACTGCAGGATATGTACTTAGCGTCCGGGTTGGAAATGACACCGTGAGTGGAGAAGAATTCCGAACCAATTATCATCTCGCATCAAGCTGCTTTTCTTTTCAGAAATATGACGGAAAGCTGCGGATCACGACCCGGGGTATCGGGCATGGACTGGGCTTAAGCCAGTACACGGCAAATCAAATGGCAAAAGAAGGAAAAAGCATGGAAGAGATACTGGCACATTTCTTCGAAGGGACAGAACTGAAAGAAGGCGTGGAAATCGTGCAGGTGGAAGGCGGAGCAGGAGAGTAGCAAAATTTGTAAAGTCATAATAGTATTGTACAAAAAGCTGAGGCATTCTTGAAATTCCCATATAAGAAAGGCTAGAAAAAGGCAAAGACAATATTTTATATGTAGTTTGTATAGTACCACTACAATCTGGCAAGAATAGAGTCAGAGGTGGTGATGAAAATGAACGATAATAATAAGATGGATCGCGGCAAAGAACATGCCGGTCCGAAAAAAATGACGCCAAGGCAGAAGCAAAAGAGAAATCGTAAGGCGACACTGGCGGCAGTTCTGTGCTTTGTGGCAGCCATAGCAATTGTTGGAACATACACAATGCGGGATTACAAGACAGTGAAAAAAGAAGGGGAGCTCGCAAAAGCACAACTGGAGGAACAGAAGAAAGCACTGGAGGAAGCCAGTCAGGAAGCAAGTGGAAATGCACAGAAAGACAATGCTTCCGAGTCAGGCACGGATGGAGCCGGAACCGGTGGAAAAGCCGAAAAGAGTGGCTCTGGTGCAGGAACGGCAGGGACTGCAAGCAAAAATGCTGCAACAGCCGGAAACACAGATGGATCCGGAAATAATGGCAACCAGGACGGCAACAGTCAGACTAACGAAAATCAGCAGGCGGCAAGGACAGCTGGCAGTGCATCTTCCGCAAACTTTACAAGCGACAGCAAGATGATCTGGCCTGTAAGCGGCACGGTGCTTATGAATTACAGCATGGACAAAACAGTTTACTTCGCGACACTAGACCAATACAAGTATAATCCGGCATTGGTTATCAGCGGAGCAGAAGGAGACCAGGTTCTGTGCGGTGCACCGGGAATAATTAAATCCATTGATGTGACCGCACAGACAGGAACAACCGTGACCGTAGACCTTGGAAATGGTTACGAAGTCCTTTACGGACAGTTAAAAGAAGTGCCAGTAAAAGTCGGCGACCAGGTAGAGGCAAAAAGCATTCTCGGCTATATCGGACAGCCGACAAAGTATTACAGCGTGGAAGGATGCAACGTATATATGGAATTACGAAAAGATGGAACACCAGTAAACCCTGTAGATTATATGACAAAAAGATAAAGAATGTGTATAATTGGGGACGTAGTAAAATGAAGTTTTGCTACGTCCCCAATTAAAGGAGAAATCATGAATTATACATATATTGTGGAGTGTGGGGACGGTAGTCTCTACACTGGCTGGACGAACAATCTGGAAAAAAGAATACAGGCTCATAATGCGGGAAAAGGCGCGAAATATACGAAGAGCCGTCTGCCGGTGAAACTGGTGTATTCGGAAACATTTGCCACGAAGGAAGAGGCAATGAGCCGGGAGTATGCGATTAAGCATATGAAAAGGAAAGAGAAGTTACAATTGATTGAGAATAGAGCTGAAATATTTAATATTTAAGGACTTGCTTTTTTGAAAATAACGGTTATAATATTGATATAAGAACAAGTAGTAATAAAAACTATGTATGGAAATACGAAAGAAGAATATAACATTATTTTCAGGAGGGGTAAGTTATGGCAAAAGTAATAGAAGAACATGTAAAAGATCCGGGAAGTGCGATCACACATTTTATTGGAATGCTGATGGCAATATTTGCAGCAATTCCGTTGCTTATCAAAGCAGCTCATGAGCCTGGCAGGATTTATCTTGTATCTATTGCAGTTTATGCGGCAAGTCTGATCCTGCTTTATGCAGCCAGCACGACATACCATACATTTAACATTTCCAAGAAGGTAAATACGATTCTGAAGAAAATTGACCATATGATGATCAGCGTATTGATTGCCGGAAGTTATACACCAATTTGTCTGTTAGTGCTCGGCGGACGTATGGGATGGATTCTACTGGCAATTGTATGGGGATTCGCAATTGCGGGAATTCTGATAAAGGCGTTTTGGGTATTTTGCCCGAAGTGGGTATCTTCCGTACTTTATATCGGAATGGGGTGGACTTGTGTACTTGCATTTACACAACTGCTCAATTCCCTGTCGCCGGCGGGATTTAGATGGCTTTTAGCAGGCGGAATCATTTATACAGTCGGCGGAGTGATCTATGCACTGAAATTTCCGATTTTTAACAGGAAGCATAAAAATTTTGGAAGCCATGAGATTTTTCATCTGTTCGTGATGGGAGGAAGCCTGTGCCACTTTGTAGTGATGTACGCATTTGTGCTGTAGCAGATGAAGATGAAGGAGCCGTGCAGCAGACATCATTTTCATGTCAAAACAGCGAGGAAAGCAAAAAATAGCAGAGAATAAGAAACAGTCTGAGAGGAAAACTTTCAGGCTGTTTTTCGTATACGTAGAAAAGTTAGTTTCCTGCGTATACGAAAGCTCTCCAGAGGCCATAACAGATGGAAGGGAATCTTATCACTGATATATTAACGAATTATTAATTATTATTACTAAATGTAAAATACACTTTATTTTTTGAATAATATATGTTATGCTACGTTCATCTTAGGAGAAGATCTAGTCTCCAGATATTCCCAAAGCCGTTAGGCGTTCATCTCGGTGTTTCGATTTCTGAAACAAATACCCGATATGAAAGAACAGATGACAAAATTTTGAAGGAGGGTATAGACTATGACCAACAAATTACGACAGTATTTTCCAATGATTCATACCAGACAAGAGGTATTAGCTGAAATTGAAGCAAAACCGAAATTAAAACAAGAATTTTATAGCTGGAAAAAAAAGTACAGAAAGGAATTTCTGAATTTTTGCACGGGAGTAAAAGGTGTAAAAATTATGTATGATTTTATTAGTAAAGAAATCTTGAATCCGGAAACAGTGCCGGAACGAGAAGAAGAATTACTTTCATTATTGATAGGGCAGCAGGTACATATTAAGGAAGTGCTTCCGAACGATGGAACACGGATTTCGGACGAATCTACGCTTGTGATTATGGATATGGTAGTCGAGTTGGAAGATGGAAGTATTGTAAATCTGGAAGTTCAGAAAATCGGATATAAATTTCCAGGAGCAAGAAGTGCATGTTATTCAGCAGATTTGTTGTTACGTCAATACAAAAAAGTACGAAGTAAAAAAAGAAAGAAATTTAATTATACTGATGTAAAAGATGTATACACGATTGTTCTGTTTGAAAAAAGTCCAACCGAGTTTCATGAATTTCCGGACACATATATTCATTATTTTGAACAACATTCAAATACAGGAATCCAACTGAATCTTTTGCAAAAATATTTATTTATTTCTATTGACATATTTTTAAAATACCAGCAAAATATAGGTATACAACTGGAAACTAGACGAGATGCATGGCTTGCATTTATGGGTTCAGATAATCCGGATATTATTTTGAAGGTTATTGAAAAATATCCGGATTTCAAGGAAATGTATCAGCAAGTCTATGAAATCTGTCAGAATATTGAAGAGGTGATGGGAATGTTCTCGAAAGAATTAGCAGAAATGGATCGGAACACGGCACAGTTAATGATTGACGAGATGCAAGAAGATATAAAACAGAAGGAAGAAATACTTAAGGGACAGGATGATAGAATTAAAGATCAAATTAACAAACTTAAAGAACAGGACGATAGGCTCAAAGAACAGGATGATAGGCTCAAAGAACAGGATGATAGGCTCAAAGAACAGGATGATAGGCTCAAAGAACAGGACGATAGGCTCAAAGAGCAGGATCAAGTAATTATAGAATTAATGAAGAAAATTGAACAGTTAGAAAATAAATAATGAAAACAGGTATCTCCGCTCATTGGCGGAGATGCCTGTTTTGAGACTTAACTTTCAATAAGTGAAGAAAAATCGGTAAGTTCTTCCATCAAATTATGTACGGTAGTCATTTGATGAATTCTGCCAACATTGCTTCCGCAGAAGATAAGCCCATTTTCAATATCACCTTTTACAGCATTGATCAGCGCCTGAGTAATGCAATAAGGAACAGTGCCAGGATTGCACTGGGCAAGGCAGTTATAGCATTTTTTTATTGGCTGACGCTCTCGTTCTATATTCTTGATGAACTCATTGCGAAGTGCTCTGCCCGGCATTCCGACAGGGCTTTGGATTATTTGAATATCCTCTTCTCTGGCATGTATGTAAGCTTGCTTATATGCATCTGATGCGTCACATTCTTCTGTTGCAACAAAACGGCTTGCAATTTGAACACCATCTGCGCCAAGTCCCAATGCGTGGGCAATGTCTGCTGAGTCAAAGATACCACCGGCAACAATGACTGGTATTTTTTTGTTGTATTGTTTTTCATACTCTTTTTTACATTCAATTATATTTTTGATTTCTTCATCATAATTAAGAGAATTAATATCAACAAGTTCTTCCGTAGAAAATCCAAGATGTCCACCTGCTTTTGGACCTTCAATTACAATAAAATCAGCGGTTCTGTCATATCTGTGTGCCCAGCGTTTTAAAATAATCTGTAATGCTCTTTTAGACGATACAATTGGTGCAATCTTTGTACGGCAAGTTTCACTGACAAGAGCCGGAAGTTTCATCGGTAGTCCGGCACCACTGATAATGACATCGGCACCAGCGGCAACGGCCTCTTTTACGTGTTCTTCATAATGCTTTAGAGCCACCATGATATTTACTCCGATAAGTCCGTTGCCACAGGCGATTTCTTTTGCTTTTTGAATATGTTTCCGTATAGCAAGACAATTACATCCTGCCTGATCTTTCTCGAAGCCTTTCTCGTCATAACCAATCTGGGCAGTGGAAATGATGCCTACGCCGCCTTCTTTTGCTACAGCTCCGGCAAGTTTACTCAGGCTGACACCGACGCCCATGCCACCTTGTATAATTGGGAGTCTGGCAGTCAGATCACCAATTTGAAGATGTTTTAATTTTGTATTCATAATATTTATCCTTTCCAGAATCATTTATGCTTGAAATTAAATAGTTTGAATTTCAAACTATTTAATTATAAAACAAAACGTTTTCGGTGTCAATATCTTGTAGTAATCTATTCTTTTATATATAGTATTAAATACTATATGTAAAAGGCGAGATGAAACAATAATAACTATGTTACAATAGAATAAAATGTTTCGAATGGATTGATGGAGAAGAAAATGAAAAAACATAAAGTTATATTTAGAATACTGTTAATTGTTATATGCTGCATGTGTTTTACGGTTACAGGATATGCACGGGCCGGTGGAGGAGGTTCCAGTGGAGGATCCGGGGGCGGATCTGGAAGCAGTTCGGGCAGTGGATCGCATAGTCATTATCACGGGCAAGGCGGAAGACGTGGAGGACCGGTTGAAATGATTATCTGGTGGGGCACATTTATTTGTATGGCCGGAGCCGGAACGATAGTGTTTCATTATGGAATTCAAAAAGCAAAGCGAAAGAGCCTGCGTTCTATGAAATCATTTGAAAAACCAGGAGAAGAATGGAATCCGAAAAAGATGAAAAAATATGTGAAGCATGCATATTTTGTTATTCAGGAATGTTGGAGGCGTCAGGATACATCTTATGCGGAAAAATACCTGAGCAAAAATCTTATTCAAAATTGGAATTCGAAACTGGGTTGGATGGAAGTAAATCATGAAAAGCCAGTACAAGAACGAGTCAGATTTTTAAATGCGGCTCCGGTATTTGCCTTTGATAAAGAAGGCGAAGAACACGATCGGGTGATTTATCTGATTCATGGAAGAATGATTGGATATTATATAAATGCCGATACAGGAGAAGTTGTACGTGGAAAAACATCTCCGGAAACATTTTATGAGTATTGGGTATTTATCCGTGAAGATGGAAGATGGGTTCTGGATGAAATCCGGCAGAAAGATGAAGTGGATGTGGAGCGGTTGTAAGGCTGCGCCGAGCCCATTCATAGACCTGCGGTCTATTTCATGGACGGCTGTCGCCGCATAAGTTAATAAGGTTGCGCCGAGCCATTCGGAATCCGCTGGCGCTACTTCCTCATGTAGGGCTGTCGCCCAATAAGTCTAAAAAGAAAAGCTGACAGTCTGGTGAATAAATTCCCCATCCTGTCAGCTTTCTTTTTATCCTTGCTCAGCTTGTAGCTTAGCCAAAGTATCTCTTAAGCAGGCCTTCGAATGCTTTTCCGTGACGTGCCTCGTCTCTTGCCATCTCATGTACTGTGTCATGGATTGCGTCAAGGTTAGCTGCTTTTGCTCTTCTTGCGAGGTCGAATTTACCTTCTGTTGCACCGTGCTCAGCATCTACACGCATCTCAAGGTTTTTCTTTGTGCTGTCTGTGACAACTTCACCAAGTAATTCAGCGAATTTTGCAGCGTGCTCAGCTTCTTCATGAGCAGCTTTCTCCCAGTATAAACCGATCTCTGGGTATCCTTCTCTGTGTGCAACTCTTGCCATTGCCAGGTACATTCCTACTTCGGAACACTCTCCTGCGAAGTTTGCACGAAGATCCTCTAAGATATCCTCGCTTACGCCCTGTGCAACGCCTACTACATGCTCAGCAGCCCATGTTCTCTCGGCTGACTGCTCTTTGAACTTAGAAGCTGGTGCGTGACAGACTGGACATTCAGCTGGTGCAGCCTCTCCTTCGTAAACATATCCACATACTGTACATACAAATTTTTTCATAATGATGATCTCCTTTTCTTTTTATTAAAATTTTTTGTTGTTCAAGTTAGTTTTGTGATTCAGAGCTTCGTTTGCATTTTTTGTAAATGAATTTATTCTTAAAGCTCTAAAACAATATTAGTAATTGTTACTGGTATTAAGATAACATAATTACTTGTCATTGTCAATAATATTTTTTATTAAATTTATCTTTTTGATAAAATAGACTGACAAGTTTGTTATGACTTACGGGATGTTTTCTGTGTGATACAGTCTTGACAAGTTCCATAGAATAATGTTGCATGTGAATCAATCGTGCCATCAAAATGCTCCTCGGCCAGTTTATTCATGGTATTGATGTGAGCTTCGTCGATATGCAGATCAAATACCCGGTTGCAACAAGTGCATACAACGTGATAGTGTGGGCGAGTATTGCCATCAAATCGGTCCCCACCGTCAGGAGTGGTAATCTTAATTGCTTCGCCCATGTCAGCAAGCAGATTCAGATTCCGGTAAACAGTTCCAAGACTGATACGGGGGAATTCTTCTCTTACATGAAGATATACAGTATCAGCAGTTGGATGCTCAGTTGTATGATCGAGATATTCTTTAATGGATGCTCGCTGTCTGCTGTATTTCAATGTAGCCATGCGATAACCTCCTTGATAATGATAATTGTTATTATAATTAGAATAATAGAAAATGTTCCATTTGTCAACTTTTAATTTATAAATGTAATACTTTTGTAACAATTAATTGTAAAATTTTGTAAAAAAAGTGAAAAAATGGATGTAATATGATGAGGAAAAGTCGGGATAATAGCCTTGACATGGGATTGCTGCGTGATATAATAAACACGTAACATATGTAACAATTCTGTAATATTTACAAAAGATAAGAAAAGAAAACATAAGGAGGGAGTTTATGGATTCGATTCTTAGAAAAGGATTGTTCCTAGTTACCTTGACAGGAGCTATTGGAGTTTTCCCAGCTACGGCATATGCTTCTGATATCGAGGATAATCACACTATGCCAGGAGTGGGAATTGAGCAGGTGCTGAATGATTGTTATTCTTCACAGAAAGAGATTCAGGTGGAGGATTATCTGTCACCAGAAGATAAGGGCGAGTATTTAGATATGGCTTTTGCAGATGTTGAATCATTTTTATATATAAGAAGTGAACCGACAAAGCAGAGCGAATGGGTGGGTAAATTATATCCCGGTTATGCAGCAAAAATCGTAGGACCAGTTGGAGAATGGACGAAGATTGAATCTGGTTCGGTTACAGGGTATGTGTATTCGCAGTATATAATAATAGGAAGAAATGCTCAGCAGAAGGCAGAGGAAGTCGTAGAAGCTTCTGCAAGCGCAGATCCAAAAGAAGCTTTTTCTTATGCAGAATCTAAAGAGGAAGAGGAAGCGCGTTTGGCTGCGGAGGCAGAAGAAGCGGCCAGGAAAGCAGAGGAAGAGGCTCGGGCTGTGAGAGAGGCTGCCGGAAGTGGTCAGGCAGTGGTGGATTATGCATGTCAGTTTATCGGCAATCCATATGTCTGGGGAGGCACAAGCCTGACAAATGGAGCTGACTGCTCTGGTTTTGTGCAGTCTGTCTACGCACATTTTGGAGTGAATCTTCCAAGAACGTCTTCAGAAATGCGAAGTGCCGGCAGGGGAGTCAGTTATTCGGAAGCACTTCCTGGGGACATCATTTGCTATGATGGACATGTCGGTATTTACATGGGAGACGGGCAAATTGTAAATGCAATTAATAGCCGAAAAGGAATCGGGATATTGCCTGCCACGTATAAAGGAATCCTGACAGTAAGAAGATTACTTTAAATTGGTGCATATTGAACAGAAGCATAAAAGAACAGATTAAGTAAGTGAAAAATTGCCGGATATACAAAATAGACAAAAATGTATAAAAAATTTGATTGTTGAAAAATAGTTAAAAATTTATCCACATTGAGTTATCCAAGTTTTCCACACTAAAAACGTGAAAAAAGGTGGAAAAATACATGATTTCTAAAAGTTTTCCACATTATCCACATAAAAAGGTGTGGAAACTGGGGATAATTCAAGGTAAATAAAAGAACGAATGTTTTGTGGAGTTATGATAAAAATAGTATTTTGTCGAAAAAAATCGGCAAACGTATTGACTTTTAAAAAATCAAATTTTAATGGGAAATTGTCATAAAATGTTTACACAATGGTGAAAAGCAATTATAATAAGAAAACGTAAAAGAAAAGGAGGTGCACACATGGCACGAGTTACAAAGGAAATGACTATGGGAGAACTGCTTCAGACATATTATGAGCAGTGCCCTGAAATTGTAGATGTTCTTACAGGATTAGGAATGCATTGCATCGGATGCCCAAGCTCTATCGGAGAATCACTTGCAGATGCTGCATATGTTCACGGAATTGATTCAGATCTTCTTGTTGAGAAACTGAATGCAACAATTAATGCAAAACTTGGTGAGTAATATTAGATTTGCAGAACAACAGAAAATAGAACAATAAAAAGCGGACTCCAATTGGAATCCGCTTTTTATTGTCAGGCATAAGCCTGAAAGATTTTTCTTAGTTTTGTTTAAACATTAGCCAGTTGCTGTACTGCATCATTTTCCAGTAGTACTTTGCAATGCTCTCCTAGGAAAGCAATTGTAGCGCCCGAGGTCTTCTCTAATGTACCGTATTCAGATAACATATTACAGAGTCGACTGAAATCCTTTCGTGTATGTTCTGACTGAGTCATCGCAAGGATATAAATATTTTCGGCAGTATCTTTATACAAAGTGTTCGCACCAAAGTACATATTTCCAAGTAATCGTGAGGCCGCAAGGACATTATCCATAGAGGCAAATGAAATCAGACGGATTGCAGGTTTCTTAGGTGCAGCGTCTTTTGGTATTTCATTCTCCAAAGCTTCGGTTTCAGGATCATCTAGAGATTCTGATGAAGAGCTGACTGGATTTTCCGGTTTGGAAGAACTTTGTGCAGCATTAATCTTCTCTTTGACTTTGCCAAGCAGATCAAGAAGAGATTCAGCACCTTCCAGTTTGTCAGGGAGTCCCTGACGGGAAGAATCTCCATCCTGCCCCGGAAGAGGTGCGAATTTAGAAAAACGCGTGTCGAGTTCCTCTGGATCCTCGACTTTAGTAATGATCAGCACGATTGAATCTGAGGAAGAAGGGATTGCCTCGATCATCAATGGCATATTCTCTGCTTCAAAACCAAATTCCTGTGCTGCCTGTTGCATCATATCGTGGAAAAGTGATCTCGCTTTTTCTGTACCATAAGCCAGTTCGCTGAGTTGGAGCTGACGTTCGGCCAGATCTGCGCGTGTTAATGTACAGCGTATCTGATTGTCACTTAATTTTTCAATCTTCATATTTATCACTTCCTTTCACATAGTATAGCATAGAAAAAGTTTTTTGTTCAATAAAATAAGTATAAAATCAAAAAAGTGCTTGCTTTTAAAAAGAGTATCCATTATAATGACCGTACTAGAAAATAGTTTTCCCTGGTAACTATATTTTTAGAACATATTTCTTAAAAAGTAATTCTTAACAGTATCTAGCCAATCAGAATAAGAATTCGAGAAATAGCGTGAATTCCGCGCAAAGATTCAAGAGTAATAACAATCAGATAAAAACAACAATCAGAAAAAATCAGATAACAATTAGAGTACAATCAAATAAAAATTAAATAACAACAGATCATGAAAAAATCAATCAGATAAGTAACAAAGCAACAGATAGTTGAATAGTAATGCACGGCTGTTTTCTAGCAGAAAAGTGGACGTGTCTGGATATGTGGGATAATGTATCACGGCATTTTATCCTTCTGGTTTGCCATATACAGATCTCGAAGACAATGCGACCGGGGAAGTGCATTATTGAGGAGGAGGTAAAGTCATGGGGGACCCCAGAGAAAGGAATTATCAAAGTCTTTTTTCAGAGTTGGCAGGTTATGAAAAAAAGGGAGTATATATGTTAATGAACGGGGTGCCGGCAAGTCCCATGCAGATTGTGCAGGCTCACATTGTGAGGGAGGATGCAGTCTATATGCGGGATTATGTGTTGAATGATAATGGAGATATAAAAGAATTGTGTTTTGATGATGTAGAGATGCAGGAACAAGATAGATGAAAATATATCAGCTGGGAGATGACTCCCACCTCTATAGGTGTTGAGAAATAAGCTGGTATCAGTGGTGGGAGTCAATCACCCAGCTGATATAGCCTCCGGCAGGGCGCACATTGTCCGGTGGACAATGGTTTTGCGCCGACCGAAACGGAGTGTAGACTTGCAGAGGTGCGCGGTAGAAGTGTGTCATGCAATTGCATGACGCGCACCTCGCAGCAAGAATGCCGAGGCATTCTTGAAAAAAAGTGTGTAAGTACCCTCATAAGCAAGGCCTGAATTTGTCGAAAAAGGATGACGCATGTCCACTCGTTTGTTATAATAGCGAGTAGGAGGTGCAGCATGGACGAAAAGGAAATCAAGAGAACCACAGATCCGCGAAAAAAAGCGGAGTGGGCAAAAAGCGCCAGCAATCTGCAGAATCAGCGACGCCAGGAGTCATCCGGCCGCACGGAGACTGAGGGCGGAGCGAGAGGACAAGCAAGTCGGGAGAATGCGGAAACTTTGTCAGGAAAGGCAGCCGTAGAAGATAGAGAACGCCGCAGAGCGAGAAATGCAGGATCGTCAGCGGGAAAATCTAAGGTGAGAAAAAGACCGGCGGTATCGGAAGACGGTCAGGAGAGACCGAAGAAGAGACGTCCGGTATCGGAAGACGGTCAGGAGAGACCGAGGAAGAGACGTCCGATATCAGAAGATGGTCAGGAGAGACCGAAGAAGAGACGTCCGGTATCGGAAGACGATCAGGAGAGACCGAAGAAGAGACGTCCGATATCAGAAGATGGTCAGGAGAGACCGAAGAAGAGATGTCCGATATCAGAAGATGGTCAGGAGAGACCGAAGAAGAGACCGCAGAAGGCAGAAAAGGTCTCTAAGAATCAGAAAAAGCAGGCGGCACGGCCGGCGGCAAGAAAAGCGCAGACAAAACGCAAGCGAAAAAGACGTGTAGGATTGATGATCCTATTATTGATCATACTTGGGATAGCCGCAATTGCAGGAGCATTTCTGTGGAAGAAGTACAGTCCGTCAAAGGAACGGATGGATGTAAAAAAATATTATGGAATTGAAAACGATAGTCAGATGGCTATTACGGTAGATGATCAGATTGTGGAACCTCACGGAATGATATCGGATGGGAAAGCGTATGTGCAATATGAAGTTGTAAGAGATTATATCAACAGCCGTTTTTACTGGGATGCCAATGAGAACAAGCTTTTGTACACACTGCCGACAGATATTGTAACTGTGGAAATCGGAAGCAAAGATTACAGTGTTTCCAAAGAAAAGAAAAGTGAAGATTATGTTATCCTGAAGACAGAAGGAAACACAACTTATGTCGCATTAGATTTTATTCAGCAATATACGAATATAGATTATGAAGTATATGATAGTCCGAACCGGGTGATGATTACTTGTGACTGGGGAAAGAAACAGGTTGCAACAGTGAAGTCAGATACACAGGTTCGATATCGCGGCGGGGTTAAGAGCCCAATCGTGACAGATGTGAAGAAAAAAGATGAAGTGATTGTTCTGGAGAATGAACAGAACTGGAAAAAGATTCTTACAAAAGACGGGTATATCGGATATGTGAAGAAAAATGCATTGAAGAATGAAAAAACTAAGAATGTTACTCGCGATTTTACGGAACCGGAATACACCAGTATCAAGAAAGATTATACCATTAATATGGCATGGCATAATGTAACCAACAGTACCGCCAATAGCGGTTTGCAGCAGAGACTTGCAGATAGTAAAGGGTTAACGACAATTGTGCCGACATGGTTCCATGTGAAAGATACAGAAGGGAATCTTGAATCAATTGCTTCAACAGATTATGTAAATTATGCACATCAGGCAGGCCTGGAAGTGTGGGCCGCTATCAGGGATTTCGATGGGGGAATCGGATCCAATGATGAATCACTTCAATTACTCAGCTATAGCTCGAGAAGAGAGAATCTTATCAATCAATTGATAGGAGCGGTGATGCAGGTCGGAATAGACGGCATCAATGTAGATTTTGAAAAGATTTCAAAAGATTGTGGAGTTCATTATATACAATTTATCAGAGAACTGTCTGTAAAATGCAGACAAAATGGTATCGTACTTTCGGTGGATAATTATGTTCCTAAGGGATATAATCAACAGTACAATCGCAAAGAACAGGGCGTTATGGCAGACTATGTCATTATTATGGGATATGATGAGCATAATGGAAGTTCACTGGAAGCAGGTTCAGTATCTTCTTATGAATTTGTAAAAGAAGGAATTGAGGAGACGATCAAAGAAGTACCGGCAGAGAAAGTGATCAGTGGGATTCCGTTCTTTACAAGACTGTGGTCGGAAACGCCGAAAACACAGGAAGAACTGAATCAGGAGGCAGGAACAGAAGCAGCAGATTATCCGATGAAGGTGACAAGTGAAGCACTGGGAATGTCTACAGCCAGAGATAAGATCAGCCAGGCAGGTGCAGAAACAACATTAGATGAAACAACCGGGAATAATTATGCGACCTGGGAAGCTGACGGTGTAACATATGAAATCTGGCTGGAGGATGCAACCTCGATTGAGCCGAAGCTTCAACTCATGAAGGAGAATAAGCTTGCAGGTACTGCCGCATGGGCATTAGGACAGGAAAGTTCAGATATCTGGAATTTGATTTTGAAGTATGTAAATTAGAGTGATGAAAGATCAGAGAGTGAGATTACTTTCTGGTCTTTCTTTTTTTGAATGAACAGATGGGAAAATTCATATACTGAAACAAACAGGTGCTTTGGTGAAATATACGAAGTTTTGGAGGTTTCAGGAAGTGCGCAAGAAAATTGAATTGTTAGTATTACTTCTGGCGCTGGCAGGAATCTATACCGTCAGCCGAAATCTGGAAAAATATGTACAATCGGATCAGGTGAAAAGTGAACAAGAGCGGAAGATGGATCTTGTTGTTATAGATAGTGGTCACGGGGGAAGTGATCCGGGAAAGGTTGGTATCAATGAAGTCCTGGAAAAAGATATCAACCTTAAGATTTCAAAACAAGTGGAAAAAGAACTGAAGAATAAAGGTTATCAAGTTGTTATGACCAGGGAAAAAGATCAGATGCTCGCAGGAGAAACTTCCGGAAATTCCAAAATAAAGGATATGAAAGCGAGAGTTGATCTGATAAATGAAAAGGCTCCGGGGCTTGCGGTCAGCATTCATCAGAATAGTTATCACGAAGAGGAAATACATGGTGCACAGGTATTTTATTATTCCCATTCAGTAGAAGGGCATACAGCGGCAAAGCTGATGCAGCAGGCGCTTCTTGGCGCGGACAGTGAGAATACGAGGCAGGAAAAGGCCAATGATACATATTATCTGCTCAGGAGGACTCAGGTGCCGACAATCATCGTAGAGTGTGGTTTCCTGAGCAACCAACAAGAAGCAGAGCTTCTGGCGGGAAAAGATTATCAGAAAAGAATTGCCAAGGCAATCGCAACAGGAATTGACGAGTATCTGAAAAATGCTGCCGATGGTACATAGAACGATAAATCGCCAGACAGACGTGATTTGGTTCGAAAAAATATTTGGAAAGTGATAACAGGTGTAGTATAATAACAAACATGAAGACAATAGTAGAAAAAATTACAAAAGAACAACTTAATACAGAGGAAGGAAAGAAGATTATTGGTCAGGCCGGAGACTTTTTAAAAGAAGGTGGACTGGTAGCGTTTCCAACGGAAACAGTATATGGTCTCGGTGCTGATGCTTTGAATAAGACCGCTTCAACCAAGATTTATGCGGCAAAGGGCAGACCTTCGGATAATCCTCTGATCGTGCATATTACGAATATGGGAGCACTGGATAAGATTGCAGATATTATTCCGGAAGTTGCTTATAAAGTGGCTGATGCTTGCTGGCCGGGACCGCTTACAATGATTTTCCAGAAGACAGAGGAAGTGCCATATGAGACAACAGGAGGCCTGGATACAGTTGCAGTACGTATGCCAAGTGATGAGATCGCAAGAGCTTTGATCGATGCGGGCGGCGGGTATATTGCTGCGCCAAGCGCGAATACTTCAGGACGTCCGAGCCCGACGAAAGCTGAGCATGTAGAAGAAGATTTAAGCGGTAAGATCGAGATGATTTTAGATGGAGGAGCAGTAGATATCGGAGTTGAATCTACCATTCTGGATATGACCGTAACACCGCCTATGATTTTACGCCCTGGTGCGATTACAAAGGAGATGCTCACAGAACTTATCGGTGAAGTAGACATTGACAGAACATTGATTACGCCGGACAGCAAAGTGAAACCGAAAGCTCCGGGGATGAAGTATCGACATTATGCTCCGAAAGCGGATCTTAGTATTGTGGAGGGACCGATGGAACTTGTGATCGATGCGATCAACCAGATGTCTGCAGAGCGTATGGCTAAAGGACACAGAGTCGGTGTGATCGGAACACAAGAGACTGTAGGCCGATACAAGGCAGACGTAGTGAAAAGCATAGGAACAAGGGCAGACGAAGCAACTATCGCCAATCATTTGTATGCGGTATTGCGCGAGTTCGATGATGCTGAAGTAGAGTATATATATAGTGAATCATTTGCAGCCGGAGGAATCGGCAGTGCAATTATGAATCGATTGCTAAAGGCAGCAGGACATCATGTGATAGATGCCTGATGGCTCTTTATGTGGTGCAGATCAAATCAGATGTGTGCCGGATATTAAAAAAACTGATAAACATGTCATGAGATGGAGGAGAAAAACATGTCTAAAGTACAGATTATGGATCATCCGCTGATCCAGCACAAAGTGAATTATATCCGCAGAAAAGAAGTTGGTTCCAAGGAGTTCCGTGAGATTGTTGGGGAGATTGCGGCTCTTATGTGTTATGAGGCAACAAGAGATCTGAAATTACAGGATGTAGAGATCGAGACACCAATCTGTAAGATGGTTGGAAAAGAATTAAGTGGGAAGAAATTGGCAGTTGTACCGATCTTACGTGCAGGACTGGGAATGGTCGATGGAATGCTGAGCATGATTCCGGCTGCAAAAGTAGGTCATATCGGTCTTTACAGAGATCCGGAAACGTATGAACCAGTGGAATATTATTGTAAGCTTCCGGCAGACTGTGATGAGAGGGAAGTATTTGTTGTGGATCCTATGCTGGCAACAGGAGGTTCAAGCGTAGCAGCAATTCAGATGTTGAAGGAAAAAGGTGTGAAACATATTCGTTTCATGTGCATTATAGCAGCTCCGGAAGGCGTAGAACGTATGCAGAAAGAGCATCCGGATGTAGATATTTATATCGGTGCTCTGGATGAAAAACTCAACGAGCATAAGTATATTATTCCGGGACTTGGTGATGCTGGAGATCGTATTTTCGGAACGAAATAGGAGGAAGCAGCAGTGAGTGACAAACGTAAAGACTATATCAACTGGGATGAGTATTTTATGGGAGTAGCAAAGCTATCCGGACTTAGATCCAAAGACCCGAATACTCAGGTTGGGTGCTGTATTGTCAGTCAGGATAATAAGATTTTATCTATGGGATATAATGGACTGCCGAAGGGCTGCTCAGATGATGAGTTCCCGTGGGTGAGAGAAGGAGAAAATCCATTAAAGACAAAATATGTCTATACAGTACACAGTGAACTGAATGCGATTCTGAATTTCCGTGGAGGAAGTCTGGAAGGAGCAAAGCTCTATGTGTCTCTTTTCCCATGTAATGAGTGTGCAAAAGCAATCATTCAAAGTGGAATCAAAGAAGTTATCTACGACTGTAACAAATATGATGGAAGCACAGCTGTACAGGCATCTATGCGTATGTTCGATGCAGCAGGAGTGGCTTATCACCAATACAAGAGATCGGATCGCAAGATAGAGATTGAATTGTAAATTAGATATTCTTAAAAAATCGGCAGAGTAGAGAAGCAGATGAGAGGATTTCCGGGAGGAGATCCTCTTTTTTAAATAGAAAAATATGTGGGATAAAAATAGTATGCTATATAAATAATACTGATTTTTAAGATTAAACCTATGAAATGAAACAATATTTCTGAATAAAAATCAGACAGGGATATTTTAAAATATGTCATATGGTAAGCTTAACAAGGATATATATGAAAATAGAAGGAGGCTTGGATATGTCACAGAGATGTTCGAATTTTATGATAAATTTTCTGATCCGTATGGCAGTCGGGGTGATGTTGATTCTTGTGATAAATGGATTCTTCGTGTCAAAAGAGATTCCGGTAAGGGTGGGGCTGAATCCAATAACAATGGCCGCCTCCGGAACATTAGGAGTCCCGGGGGTTGCCCTGCTATATGGTGTGGCCTTTTATGAGAGCCGGTAAGCAACACTGCAGATAAACCCTTTGGGAGCAAGAATGGAAGTGATTCTCCAGGATGAATATTCGTCCTGGAGGTCTTTTTTATCCGGAGTGATGTAAAATGTACGTTCGGATTCCTTCGTAAGATAAAAAGAAGTGAAAGAAGTTGTCATACCCGTTCCAAGTCCCTTTACGAAGGATTCTTTTAAAGTCCAATAATGGATAAAATGTTTTACACGCTCTTCGTCAGAGTAATCAAGAAATTTTTTAATTTCCTCCGCGTGAAAAAAACGTCCCATCAGCGATTGAAGCCTGACATTTCTGTCAACTTTTTCAATATCAATACCTAGTGGTGTAGAGGTTGACATTGCAAATGCAAGGTAGCCTTCGGTATGAGAAATATTAAAATAAAGATTCCGTCCGATTGCTGGAGAGGCAAGATAGGGTTTGCCATGCCTGGATTCATGCAGGCATACCAGACCTTTGTCAATACACAGATAATAAGAAAGGATTTCTCTGATCATGGCACGCCCGGCACCTGCTTTGTGCAAGTTGCTGTCATCCGGTTCCGGCACATAGATAATGTGTACTTCGCCTGCAGCAGGAAATGAAGGAGTTTTACCTTGTAAATCGCGTAATTTTAAGAATTTGAACTCCATAATATGGACTCCTTTCCAGTGAGATAAAGTCGGTAAGTTTTAAAATTCTATGGATATATTATAACTGTTTCCAGATGATTTTCAATGATTGATAAAAACAAATCTATCTATGTTGCACAAAGTTTTACATTTTCTAAAAAAGGGATAGACAAAAGGGGAAAGCCTGTCTATAATCCAAGACATCTGATTGTTATATTCTAGTTGGCAAGACATAACCATTCAAGTTATTCAAAGTAATTCAATGTTATTCGACCATTTATTCCGGTCATGAATTCCTAAGAAGATAACGAGAGAACACACAAGAAGAGGAGGGATAATATGTGGAGAGCAAAAATCTGGTAATCTGTGATCCAGAGACAAAATTTGCTTCCGCGTTTGCACAGTATCTTACAAGACAGAAAGAATTGGCGGTCCGTGTCAGGACATGCAGTGATCTTTCTTATGTATTGGCTATACAGGAGAAAGAGAAGATCGATTTTCTGTTCATATCTTCGGAGTATCCGGAAGATTCCAGAAAACAGGTAAAAGCCGGTATGGTATTTGTAATCGCACCAGAAAGAGAGGTGGCGTTGGAAAACCGGGAGGTGCCGATCTACAAATACCAGCCGGGAGATCAGATCCTGGCGGAAATGATTCGTCAGTGCAGCATATCAGGAGACGAGAAGCAGATATTTTTAAAGATTACCGGTAAAAAGAACTGCAGAGTAATTGCGGTATATTCTCCGGTGAGAAGAATTGGAAAGACAACCTATGCAATCCGGCTTGGAAGAAAACTGGCAAAGGAGGCAAATGTATTGTATCTGGGAATGGAAACTTACGGTGGAGAAGGTGGACATTTTCCGGAAGGAACACAGACACTGGCAGATGTCCTGTACTATGCAAGGCAGGAACAGAGCAATATCGGAACGGTACTTACAACTATTGTGAGACACTCGGAAAATCTGGATTATATAGTACCGATGCCTGTATCCGAAGACATTAAGGAGATTGACTCGGAAGAGTGGATCAGGCTGATACAGAAAATTATAGAACAAAGTATTTATGAAATCGTGATTCTGGATATGGATGAAGGCGTTCGGGACATTTACCGGGTGCTTCGGATCTGTAATGAGATTCACATGCTTACGATTGATGAGCCGGTCGCAGAGGCGAAGGTGGAGCAGTTCGAGGCAGAACTGGAACTTCTGGGCTACGAGGATGTCAGACGTAAGATCATACGAAAGGAGCAACGCACATGATACAGGCGGAACAGCTTCATGCGAGGATTCTGGAGGAACTGGATCTGTCCAGAGATATTCCGGATGAGGAGCTGACGGAGTTGATTCACCGCGTGCTGGACGAGGCATCCGGCAGAGAATATATACCGCTTGGGAAAAAGGCGGAGCTTGGCAGAGAATTATTTAATGCATTCCGGAAATTTGATCTTCTTCAGGAATTTCTGGAAGATGATAAGATCACGGAGATTATGATTAACGGGACTGAGAATATATTTCTGGAGAAGGAAGGAAAACTGATCAGATCCGGGAAAAGGTTTGTTTCGCGGGAGAAGCTGGAAGATGTCATTCAACAGATCGTTGCAGGATCCAATCGAATCGTAAATGAAGCATCTCCAATCGTGGACGCAAGACTTCCGGACGGGTCGAGAGTAAATGTGGTACTGGGGCCCATCGCTTTAAATGGGCCCATAGTAACCATAAGAAAATTTCCAAAAGAAGCAATTACAATGAAACAGTTGATCCGGTGGGGTTCTATCTGCCGGGAAGTAAAAGAATTTCTGGTAAAGCTTGTTAGGGCAGGCTACAACATATTCATCAGTGGAGGAACCGGATCAGGCAAGACCACATTCCTGAATGCTTTATCGCAATACATACCAAAGGATGAAAGAATCATTACAATTGAGGACAACGCAGAACTACGGATTCTGGATATTCCAAACCTGGTAACTCTTGAGGCGAGATGCGCCAATCTTGAGGGAACAGGTGAGATTACTATACGCGAATTAATTCGGACGGCGCTTCGGATGAGACCAAATCGCATCATTGTCGGGGAAGTTCGCGGAGCCGAAGCAATTGATATGCTGCAGGCACTTAATACCGGTCATGATGGAAGTCTTAGTACCGGTCATGCCAATAGTCCTAAGGATATGCTTTCTAGGCTGGAGAGCATGGTGCTGATGGGAATGGATCTTCCTTTGGGGGCAGTTCAGAGACAGATCGCATCAGGAATCGACATTATTGTGCATCTTGGAAGACTCAGAGATAAAAGCCGTAAAGTACTGGAGGTTTCAGAAATCCTGGATTATCAGGACGGTGAGATTCTGGTGAGTCCACTGTACAGATTCGAAGAGACAGGAGAAAAGGATGGGAAAATTCAGGGAACTTGGAGAAAAATGGACGACCTGGTTCATACACAGAAGTTACTGGCAGCAGGATATAAAGAAGTGTGAATATGTAAAAATGATCTTGAAGGTCATCATGATTGTGACAGGAACGGCATGGATATATTATCGCTCATGGGTGGCAGTTATATTGTTGATTCCGGCAGGCGTGTGGTATTACATACAGCTTCTGGACGAATGCATTAAGCGAAAAGAACAGGAATTTCTAGTACAGTTCAAAGAACTGATACAGACATTTTCCTCTTTACTGAATACAGGATATTCTGTGGAAAATGCAGTGAAAGAGAGCCTGAAAGAGATGCAGGTTTTTTACTCTGATGATGCGGCAATTCTACGTGAGCTGGAAATCATGGTCAGGCAGATCCGGGTACAGGTACCGGTGGAACAGGCAGTAGAAGAACTGTCCGAGAGAACAAAGCTTCCAGATGTGGAAAGCTTTGCCGGAGTCTTTGTCACGGCCAAGAGAAGCGGAGGAAATCTGATGTCTATTATCCGCAATACAGCGGATCAGATTGGAGACAAAATTGATGTAAAACGGGAAATTGATACAATGCTGGCGGCGAAAAAATATGAATTTCAGGTGATGTCGGTCATTCCTTTTGGAATTGTACTTTATATGACTGTCAGTTTTCCGGAATTTATGGGAAATCTTTACGGAAATATAGCAGGAAGAGGAGTGATGACAGGATGTCTGATCATATATTTGGGCGCATACGGGCTTGGACGAAAGATCATCGAGATCGAAGTCTGAGTATCGGGATCATGTTAGTGGTGTTTTCGGTGGGCGTTGCAGCTTTTATCTGGGATTACAATGGTGCCTACAGAAAAAATGTAGAGGAGATCACAAGAAAAACTTATGGCAAAGGGAAGAAGACGGAAGAACTGCGTGTAGAGGGAAAAGACCGGGTATTGGGGAAAATTCCGATCGAAGTAACAGAGCAGGTCTATGGAGAACAGGAAATCAGTCAGGTATTAAAGCAGGCAGTAAAGAAAATAGATTCGTTGATTCTGGCGGAGAATATAAGTCTGGATCATGTGGACCGGGATTTGAATCTTCTGACCGAGATTCCAGGAAAGCCGATCGATGTTACATGGAAGCTTGACCGCTATGATGTGATCAATATTTACGGAAAATTAAAGGAAGATAAGCTTGTAAGTGAAGGGACACCGGTGAAGCTGACAGCCATATTGACGTATCGGGAAGATGTAGAAAAACAGGTACTGTATGAATGTATGGCAATGGTCTATCCACGAATGACCGGAAGTGATGAAGTGTTATTAGAAAAGGTGCGCCGGACAGTGGCAGAAAAAGATCAGGATACCAGAGAATCCGGGACGTTAACATTGCCGAAACAGGTGGACGGACAGGAAATACATTTTTATACGGTAATGAACTGGAGAGGTGCAGTAATTATGGCGGCTGCAGTTGTGATTTCCGTGCTGTTTTTTGCGCTGGACAAGCAGAACGAGATAAAAGAAAAACAGGCAAGACAAAAACAGATGTGTCTGGATTATCCGGAAGTCATCAGTAAGCTGACATTACTTTTAGGAGCAGGAATGACGGTCCGCAAAGCATGGAGAAAGATTGTAAATGATTACGATTCGCGGATAAAGCAGCAAGGGAAGCGTGCAGTTTATGAAGAAATGAAGTATACATGCCGACAGATGGATGGCGGTGTTCCGGAAGCAGAATGTTATGAGAAATTCGGAAGAAGATGCGGGACACAGGAATATATGAGATTTGGTGCATTGCTGTCACAAAACCTGAGAAAAGGTACAAAAGGTCTAAATAACCTGCTTCGGCTGGAAGCAATCCAGTCTTTTGAAGAGCGAAAAGCAAGAGCAAGACGGCTCGGGGAAGAAGCAGGAACAAAGCTATTACTTCCGATGTTTCTGATGCTGGCAGAGGTGCTTGTGATTGTTGTAGTCCCGGCATTTTTTACCGTACAAATGTAGGCATTGTAAAAATATAAAAATATGTCACAGAAGATATGACGGAATAGAAAAGCGGGTGTAGAGAAGCAAAAATAGAGAAAGCGGGAGGATTAATTATGTGGAGAGTCTGGTATTTAAAACACAGAGTGAGAGAAATATTGGAAAACAAAGACGGAGTCGGAGTTGTGGAAATTATCTTAATTTTGGTTGGAATATTCACCCCATATTATGGGGTGGGTATGAGGTGTATGGCGTAAGAATATGTGGATAAATAGTACGATAAATACAGGGAAAGGTGGACAGTGTGCATGGCGTACGTGGAAAAAGAGGGGAGTAGAGAAGTTCTCCTAGTCGGGTACTATAATGTCTTATTCTACTTAATGTTTAGAGTTGGATTAGACGAATACAAGAAAAATATTCTTATTGATCGGATAAATAGTGGAGAGAAAATGCTGATGAAGGATATTTATGGATGGTGCCAGAAACAGCAGGTACCGATGAAATGTAGATTCATTTATAGGAAAGATTTTTCAATCGCAGCGAACATTTGGAACTTGTATTCATATTTTAGATTTAAATTGGAGATAAAAGAATGAATTTATATTTATGTGTATGGAGAAAACAAATTAAGGGATGATAGAATCTTTTGGAAAAAACATTTCCGCGGAGGCTGTAAAAAATCTTGTGTCTTTGGAAAGTAAATCTTTCTGATAAGAAATAG
>OASQ01000061.1_pt1 | contig 80938 bp, 75 predicted proteins | sample 1475771 | NCBI WGS metagenome assembly OASQ01 (sample SAMEA2579910, study PRJEB22360) | human gut metagenome | reverse complement strand
TACTACGGGCTTATAGCCCGTGAGCAAACCACCCGTTTTACGGGTGGTTCTGATTGCTCGGATTATGGTGACACTAATAATTATCTGTTATGATGATTATAATGATAAAAGAAAGCGTATTTATAGTGTATCCGCTCTTGGACGAGAACAAGAGATTGTAGGTAATGAAATCAGTGATGCTTTGAGTGATATTTTCTATGATGGATTCAGTGATGTTGATTCTGGTAAGAATGCAGGTAGAAAGGTAGTCGTTCTTTCATAATATATTTACCTGTGTATAGGGGGCTGTATGATACAAAATATATATCATTTACTAGTGGAGAATTGGAGCTTTTTCTCAGGTCTATTATGGGAACATATTGGCATAGCTTTGCTTTCTAGTATAATTGCTATTATTCTAGGAGTAGTTGCGGGTATTTTACTTAACGAGTATCGTCGAGCAGTTAATCCGACCATGATGGTTATTAATTTCTTGTATACTATACCATCCATATCCATGCTGGGATTTTTGATTCCCTTTTCAGGAATTGGTAACGCAACGGCAGTGATTGCTCTTGTGATATATGCATTATTGCCGATGGTGAGAAATACATATACTGGGTTAAGCAGTATTGACAAGGAAATGATTGAAGCGGCTACATCACTGGGGTTATCTCGTGTACAACGTTTACGATATATTGAGTTACCTTTAGCCTTTCCGGTAATCATGGTCGGTATACGAAATATGCTAGTTATGACTATAGCGCTTACTGGGGTAGCATCATTTATTGGTGCCGGAGGTCTTGGTGTAGCTATTTATCGAGGTATTACTACAAATAATACGACTATGACTGTAGCTGGCAGTTTACTAATTGCTTTTTTAGCATTGATTATGGATGGTGTATTGGGCTTTTTTGAGAAAATCATACTATATAGAGGGCATTGCAAACGTACTTTTAAACGTATTGGTATTGTAGCCTCAATTGTGATAATTAGTGGTATTGGTGTGTTTATGTGGCCGTCGCAACAATCCAATGTAATTCATGTAGCTACAAAACCGATGACAGAACAGTTGATTTTGGGCGATATGCTGAAACTTCTTATTGAACAAGATACAGATTTAACTGTTGAAGTAACAGCCGGAGTAGGCGGAGGAACCTCCAATATTCAACCTGCCATGGAGTCCGGTCAATTCGATATCTATCCTGAATATACAGGTACCGGTTGGAATGCAGTACTAAAACGAGACACGCAATATAGTGAAAATTTATTTGATGAATTACAGCGCGCTTACGAGGATACATATCAATTTAAATGGGTCGGTATGTATGGTTTCAATAATACATATGGAATGGCTGTACGTAAGGATATTGCTAACAAATATAATTTAAAAACATATTCAGACTTAGCGAGGGTTTCGTCACAGTTGATTTTAGGTGGGGAATATGATTTCTTCGGGCGCCAAGATGGGTATTCGGGATTACAGCGAGTATACGGCATGGACTTTAAAGATACGAAGGATATGGATATAGGTTTGAAATATCAGGCTATTGAAAGCGGACATGTAGATGCTATGCCTATATTTACTACTGACGGTCAGTTGAGCCATGCGTCTATTGTTGTTCTTGAGGACGATAAACATTTATATCCGTCGTATCTTTGTGGTAATGTCGTTAGAATGGATGTGTTAAAGAAGCATCCTGAGCTAGAAGCGGTATTACTAAAATTGACACATACGATTACGGATCAGGATATGTCATATATGAACTATGAAGTGGAATCGGAAGGACAGAAACCTCATGATGTTGCTGAGCGATACTTACGCACCAAAGGTTTGTTATACTAACGTGGGTTGCTAAAGGGTACATAGTATTGTTTTGTGATTATAAGATTACATTTACATCTATATTTAATTCCCCTATAATAGAAGTATATTATCGAATTTTTTCGAAGATAGATTTTCATATAGGAGAATTCATATGATTTATAATACAATTCAATACGTAGTAGATAATGGTATCGGTACGTTGACATTTAATCGTCCGGCAGTGGCGAATGGTTTTAATATCGAAATGTGTAAGGAGATCCTTGAGGTTTTAGATAAAGCACATAATGATGATAGTGTTCGTGCATTGCTCATCAATGCTGAAGGCAAGGTATTCTCTGCTGGCGGTGATTTAACAGAAATGGAACGGGCTGTAAACGATGGTGATACAGAGTCTTTGTTTGAAATCGTTGAGCTCGTAGCTCAAATTTCTATGGCTATGAAACGCTTACCTAAACCTGTTATCATGAGCCTTCAAGGTGCTGCAGCAGGTGCGGCATTTAATATGGCATTGGCAGCGGACTTTGTGGTTGCAGCTAATAACGTACGATTCATTCAAGCTTTCGTAAACGTAGGTCTTGCTCCAGATGCAGGTGGTTTGTTCTTGTTGACTCGATCCATTGGCATGAACCGTGCTATGCATATCGTTATGACTGGTGAAGCCGTATCTGCTGAAAAAGGTAAAGAACTTGGCTTTGTATATAAAGTTTGTGAATTAGAAGATCTAGAAACTGCTACAAGACGTCTTGTAGAGAAATTAGCAAAAGGTCCTGCACAATCTTACCGCGTTATGAAAGAAATGATGTGGAATAGCTTCTTATCTGGCTGGGAAGAGTACAAGAAGTTTGAAGTAGAAAATCAATGCTCCTTAGGTCTTTCTGAAGACTTTAAGGAAGGTGTACGAGCTTTCACAGAACGCCGTCGCCCTAAATTTGGTCAAAAATAATAATTATTCTCTTGTAATTCTTTGAAATATCATGTATTTTATAAGCAGTTACTAATATAATTCGAACCGATGTGGCTCTATATATTGAGTTACATCGGTTTTTGCTTTTATAAAAAAGCAAAAGTGTATATAATAGTACTATTATAATAGTTTTAGGAGGTCATTATTACATGGCTCAAGATACAATTAAATGTTATGACGGTCCTAGTGATGTAGTCCAAGCATTGGCGGAGGATTTTATTGATTTTACTAATGATGAAATTAGCCGTACTGAAACGTGCATCGTTGGTATTACTGGGGGTACTGTTATAAATGGTTTGTTAGAATTACTTAACTCTCCTGAATATATTGAGCGCCTTAATTGGGAACGGATATTCTTCTTGTGGACTGATGAGCGTTTCTTACCACAAGCGCATGAGGATAATTACTTCAATCGCGTAAAACCTCATTTGCTATGCAAGGCAAAGGGGGCTGCTCATTTCTTGCCAATTAATACGGATTCTAAAACCGTACATGAAGCGGCTGAAGAATATGAAAAAGAGGTTCGCAATGTCCTAAAGGCATGTAAAAAATCTGGTCTTGATTTAGCGTTGCTTGATTTAGGCGAGGATGGTCATACGGCAGGATTATTTGCAGGCTCTCACGCACTGCGTGTAGCTGATCAAGATGTAGTGGCCGTTGAAGATGGCAAGGTATGGGAACGCATTTCTATGACATTTTCTTTCCTAGCAAAATCTGATGCTGTCTGGTTTACTGTGACTGGTGAAAGCAAGCGAACTGCATTGACAAAGGTATTATACCAACGCGAAGATTACGAGGATTTAACGTGGGAAAAACGCATTGGTCGTACATTGCCTGGTGCTGTGCTTTCACAAGAAGCTGTGACCTGGTATGTGGACAAGGCAGCCTATAATGATGTACACTAAAAGATGTAAGTTTTAGTAAATATAAAGGAGATACATATGGGATCTATAGGAACACCTGAATTAATAGTTATATTAGTGATCGCTTTAGTTATCTTCGGACCTGGTAAATTACCTGAAGTAGGTAAAGCTATTGGTAAGGGCATCAATGAATTTAAAGATGCTATTTCGGGCCCTAAAAAAGCTGTTGATGAAACGAAAGAAGCCGTTAAAAAGGCGACTACTATCGACGTAACAGCAGGGGCTAAAAACGACGATAAACATAAAGAATCTAATGATTAATAGGAGGTATCACTATGTGTAAAGATTGTGGTTGCGGTGAAGATAATGGCGTTGTAACAAAGGTATTTACTGTACCTGGTATGATGTGCAATAACTGTAAAGAAACTGTTGAAGGTGCATCCCTTGGTTTACCTGGCGTTTTGAGCGCAGAGGTAAATTTGCCAGAGAAAACAGCGACTGTTTCTTTTGATCCAGCAAAAGCATCTGTTGATGTTATTACAAAAGCTATTGAACGTACAGGCTTTGAAGTAGAAAGCGTTGCAGATGGTGTACAAGAACATAGTCATGGTTTACTAGGAACATTGAAACGTTTCTTCAAATAATCGAACCCATAGGGCTGTATTGAAACACTGTTTCGATGCAGCCTTTTTTCATAAAGAGGTAATAAAATGATACGCAAGTTTGATGCTAAAAATTTCAAGTGGGATGGCGTCGATACCTTGGTATATAAACAAGATGGTAGCCCTTTTAAAGATGTAACACGTCAAGTTTTATACGATGGGGCCTTTGATATTCCATGCCAATTCCGCTATTTTGAATGCTTGCCAGGTGGGTATTCTACGCTTGAATATCATGAACATACACATATGGTTATGATATTCCGTGGGAAGGGGCAAGTCTTATTAGGCGATGAAATCCATGATGTAGAAGCTGGTGATTTTATTGAAATTCCAGGTAAAACGATACATCAATTTCGGGCTAATAAAGGCGATTATATCGGGTTCCTTTGCTTAGTTAACCAAGATCGGGACAAGGTAAAATTATTAACCCCTGAAGAGATGGATACATTGCGCTCTAATCCAAAGATTAAAGAATTTTTGGAAAGTTGCTAATTTATATGGCGGTTATGTGTGATGACCGCCATATAGTTTTTTATAATCAACAGTAACTATTGATATGTGTAGTTTGATAGGGAGGTTCTATGAATACCTTTACACGCGCCGCACTGACGGTACTGGTAGGACTTGTAATTTGGTTCTTGCCTCACACGGAGGCGATTAACCCTGAAGGATGGCATTTATTAGCTATCTTCACGGCTACAATTGTAGGTTTTATTTTACGACCTTGGCCAACAGGTATTATGGCACTCTTTGGTATTGTTGCTGCGGTAGCAACAAATTCTATTACCATGGTGCAAGCATTAGGTGGTTACGCTGAAGCCAATGTATGGCTTATCGTAGCAGCTGTATTCTTTTCTAGAGGCATTATTAATTCTGGCCTTGGTAAGCGTATCGCGTATACTTTGATTCGGTCCTTTGGTACTAGTTCCTTAAAGTTAGCTTATGCATTGGCTTGTACGGATCTTATTATTTCTCCTGCCACGCCATCTAATACGGCTCGTGGAGGCGGTATTATTTTCCCAATTGTACAAAACATTTCGTTAGCCTTTGATTCTGAGCCAAATGGTAGTACGGCACGTCGTATTGGGGCATACTTGATGACAACGGCTCATACGATAAACACCATTACTGTAACAATCTTCTTAACTGCTTGTAGTGGTAACTTATTGATTACATCCTTAGGTGCAAAATTGTTTGGCTATGATATTTCATGGTGGGAATGGTTCCAAGCAGGTGTCATCCCTGGTGTAATTTGTATGATTTTGATGCCTTGGTTTATTTATAAAATCTATCCGCCTGAAATCAAGGAGACACCTCAAGCAGCAGTAATGGCCCAAAAAGAGCTAGATATACTAGGTCCTATTACAAAGGCTGAAATTTCAGTGGCTATTATTTTTGTACTTTGTATTTTGCTGTGGTCCACAGCGATTTGGACGAAGTTACATCCTACTGTAGTTGCTATGATGGGCGTACTTGCTTGTGTAGTTACAGGCTCCCTTACATGGGAAGATATTCTAGGTGAACGCACAGGTTGGGATATTCTAATCTGGATGGGTACTCTCGTTGGTATGGCTGGTTTACTTGGCAAGCTCGGTGTTGTTGCAGTATTTGCTGATTTTGTAAGTCAACATCTTGTAGGTATTGATTGGTTCTGGGCATCCTTCATTATCTCTGCAACCTTTGTATACTCTCAATATTTCTTTGCCAGTGGTACAGCTCGTATTACAGCGTTATTCTCCGCCTTTGCAGCTATCTTGGTAGCAATGGGGGCACCAATTCCGTTTACCATTTTGCTCTTTGGTTTGATGAACAGCCCTGGCTGTACATTAACGCATTACAGCTCTGGTGTAACACCAATCTTCTTCGGTGCAGGCTATGTACCGCAAGGAACATGGTGGCGTGTAGGTCTTGCTATTTCTGTGGTTAGCTTCTTAATTCACTTCTGGGGCGGTACCCTTGGCATGTGGCTATTCGGTATTCTATAATATTCAAAAATCTCTCACGGTAGTGGGGGATTTTTTGTTTGCGCTATCTGTTTAGTAGTTTGTTATCGTTTTATTTTCTATGTGTATTAGATAGGTAGTGTATTATTGTTATTGCTATAGTTTTTATATATGGTAAACTTTAAAAATTTATATGATAAATCTATAGAATATTTATTGCACGACATTATATAAAGTGTTATTATTGTTTTATGATTACAGATTACTTTAGGAGGAAACATGTTGGGTTTAGTCATTAGCTTGTTGATTATCGCGCTCGTCGTGATTATTAAAGACATTCGAATTATGAACAACAACTTAACACGTTTTTGTCTTAGAAGTTCCACGAATGGTTTAATATACAATCAATAAGATTTGACTATACGGTTTGTTTCTTATGTGTATTTATTCCAAGGGATACATAGGTCGTTTATGTACATAGGAATTCTGTAAACAAAAGGAATATCATTTGTAAACTTTTAAGACGATTCATAAGAATCGTCTTTTTTTATTAAGTTGAAAAGTGTCCAAGTGGATGCTTTCAAGAAAAGTGAGGAGATTAACATGAGTTGTAGAAGTGACAATTTAAAAACAGGCGTAGCACGTGCACCACACAGATCTTTGCTAAAAGCTCTTGGTTTTGTTGATGAAGAAATGGGCAGACCAGTCATTGGTATTGCGAACTCTTTCAACGAAATTATCCCTGGTCACGTGGGCTTGAAAAATATTGTACAAGCCGTAAAAGACGGCATTCGCAACGCAGGTGGTGTGCCAATCGAGTTTAATACAATTGGTATTTGCGATGGCTTGGCTATGAACCACATCGGTATGAAATACTCCTTGGTAACACGTAATATCATTGCTGACTCCATCGAAGCAACAGCTATGGCAACACCATTTGATGCTATGGTATTCATTCCAAACTGCGATAAAGTAGTACCTGGTATGTTGATAGCTGCAGCTCGTCTAAACATTCCATCCGTATTCGTGTCTGGTGGTGCTATGCTTGCAGGCGTACATAATGGCAAAAAAATCGGTTTGTCTGATGTATTCGAAGCAGTAGGTAAACATCAAACTGGTGAAATGGATGATGCTGAGTTATCTGAAATCGAAAATACGGCATGTCCTACATGTGGTTCTTGCTCTGGTATGTACACAGCTAATACAATGAACTGCTTAACAGAAGCTCTTGGTATGGGCCTTCCTGGTAATGGTACAATTCCAGCAGTATACTCTGAACGTTTACGTCTTGCTAAATTAGCAGGTATGCAAGCAGTAGAGGTATTGAAAGCAAACCTTCGTCCTAAAGACATTATGACACGCGAAGCTTTTGAAAATGCAGTAGCTCTAGATATGGCTTTGGGTGGTTCCTCTAATACAGCACTTCATTTGCCAGCTATCGCTCACGAAGCAGGTGTACCATTGTCCTTGGATGACTTCGATCGCATTGCACAAAACACACCTCAATTGTCCAAACTTTCTCCATCTGGTAAATACTTCATCGAAGACTTGTATGCTGCCGGTGGCGTATCTGCTGTGTTGAAACGTTTAGCAGAAAATGGTCGTTTACATACAGATTGCAAAACTGTAGCTCTTAAAACACAAGGTGAAATTGCTGCGGTAGCTCATGTAACTGATGAAGACGTTATTCATCCTTGGAATAATCCTGTTCATGAAACAGGTGGTATTGCCGTTCTTAAAGGTAACCTTGCTGTAGACGGTTCCGTTGTAAAAGCAGGTGCCGTAGATGAAGATATGCTTGTTCACTCTGGTCCAGCAAAGGTATTCAACAGCGAAGAAGAAGCTGTTGAAGCTATTACAGGCGGTAAAATCGTAAAAGGCGATGTGGTAGTTATCCGTTACGAAGGTCCTAAAGGCGGCCCTGGCATGCGTGAAATGTTAACACCAACATCCATGATCGCAGGTATGGGTCTTGATAAAGACGTAGCCTTGTTGACTGATGGTCGTTTCTCTGGTGCTACACGTGGTGCATCCATTGGTCACGTATCTCCAGAAGCTGCGGCTGGTGGTACAATCGCTGTTGTTGAAGATGGTGACATTATCAACATCGATATTCCAAACGGTAAATTGGAATTGGCTGTATCTGATGAAGAAATCGCTCGTCGTAAAGCCGCATTGAAACCATTCAAATCCAATGTAACTGGATACCTAAAAAAATACGCTCTTCATGTATCCTCTGCAGCACAAGGTGCTATCGAAGTATTTGAAGACTAATAGTAGATTTTCATTAATACTAACTAGAGGAGATAGAGTACATGCATAAGTTGTATGATTTTATGGAGGCTCGTGAGCGATTAAGCACAATCACGGTGAAAACAAAATTACTTCATAGTGATGTGTTCTCTGACGAGTGTGGCAATGATGTATATATCAAGCCAGAAAACTTGCAAATAACAGGTTCCTTTAAGGTACGTGGTGCATATAATAAAATTGCAAAATTAACAGAAGAAGAAAAGGCGCGCGGCGTTATTGCCGCGTCTGCCGGTAACCATGCGCAAGGTGTAGCGCTTGCTGCAAAACGTTTAGGCATTAAAGCGACAATCGTTATGCCAAAACATACACCTCTCATCAAGGTTAATGCTACAAAACAATATGGTGCAGAAGTAGTTCTACATGGTGAGATTTATGATGAAGCTTACCAAAAAGCGATGGAATTACAACAAGAGCACGGATATGTGTTCGTTCATCCTTTTGATGACGAAGATGTTATTGAAGGACAAGGTACAATTGCATTAGAAGTTCTTGAGGAATTGCCTGATGCGGATGTATTGCTAGTTCCTGTTGGTGGTGGCGGTATTGTTTCTGGTATCGCAGCTGCTGCAAAATTAAAAAATCCTAGCATTAAAATTATTGGTGTAGAACCAGAAGGCGCGGCTAGTGCAATAGCTGCGTTAAAAGCAGATCATCCTGTACCACTTAGTGAGGTGGCAACTATCGCAGATGGTACTGCAGTGCGTCAAATCGGCGAAACTACATTAGAATATATCAAAAAATATGTAGATGAAATTGTGACTGTTTCTGACTATGAATTGATGGAAGCATTCTTATTGCTTGTAGAAAAACATAAGTTAGTTGCAGAAAACTCTGGCATTTTACCACTAGCAGGTCTAAAAAAATTAGACTGTAAAGGCAAAAAGGCAGTAGCCATTGTTAGTGGTGGTAATATCGACGTACTTACGATTTCTTCTATGATCAATAAAGGTCTCGTATTACGTGGTCGTATCTTCACTTTCTCTGTCAACCTTCCAGATAAACCAGGTCAATTGGTTGCTGTATCTGAAATGCTTGCAGATGCGGATGCAAACGTTATTAAACTTGATCATAATCAGTTTAAAAACCTTGACCGCTTCCATGAAGTGGAATTGCAAGTGACTGTAGAAACAAATGGTGAAGAACACATCAAACACATTATTGATACTTTCAAAAATAATGGTTACATTATTAAACGATTAAATTCCAGCGAGATTTTATCTGAATAGCTGGTCGAAAGGGTTCCTATGAGCGCAGAAACAATCAATGGGGCACGCATTGTCCTTGAAACATTGCATCGCCTTGGTGTAACCGACATGTTCGGTTATCCAGGCGGCGCGGTAATTCCAATTTATGATGAAATTTATAGCTTCCCTGAAATTAAACATTATTTTGTTCGTCATGAACAAGGTGCAGCCCATGCAGCAGATGGCTATGCACGCGTATCTGGAAAAGTAGGCGTATGCCTCGCTACGTCCGGTCCTGGTGCAACTAATCTTGTTACAGGTATTATGACTGCTTACATGGATTCTGTACCTATGGTGGCCATTACTGGTCAGGTTGGTCGTCCGTTTATTGGTAAGGATTCCTTCCAAGAAGCAGATATCCAAGGTATTACCATGCCGATTACAAAACATAACTACCTTGTTCAAGATATTCGCGATTTACCTCGCATCATTAAAGAAGCGTATTTTATTGCTAGTACAGGTCGTCCAGGACCAGTTCTTATTGATATTCCAAAGGATATTCAAACAGAAAAAATATCCATGACAGAATACAATAAATTATATGAAGTACCTATCCATCTTGAAGGTTATGATCCAACCTATAAAGGTCATCAAGGGCAAATTAAAAAAGCGGCTACACTCATTAAAAATGCGAAACGTCCGCTCATCATTGCCGGTGCTGGTGTATTGAAATCTGGCGCTATGGATGAGTTAAAGGAATTGGCAGAAAAAGCTCAAATTCCTGTAACAAATACATTAGTTGGCCTTGGTGGTTTCCCAGGTAACCATGAGCTTGCTCTTGGTATGGTGGGTATGCATGGCTCTGTAGCGGCTAATAATAGTACAGAAGAAGCAGACCTTGTTATTGCAGCTGGTATTCGTTTCCACGACCGCATTACAGGTCATCCAGATTTCTTCTGTAAAAAAGCTAAAATCATTCATATCGATATCGATCCAGCGGAAATTGATAAAAACGTTACTATTAACGTACCAATTGTAGGTGACTTGAAGCGAGTTTTATCAGAACTTAATACGCTTGTAGAACCTACAACTCATGAAGCGTGGATCGGACAAATTCGTGAATGGCAAGCGGAATATCCTATGGTAATTCCTGAATCTAAAGATGGTGTATTACATCCACAATACGTATTGTCTGAACTTAACAAGATTGCCAAAGAGGATGCAGTTATTGTAACTGACGTAGGCCAACATCAAATGTGGGCGGCTCAATTCTTAACTCATAAAAAACCTCATACCATTGTTACATCTGGTGGTGCAGGTACTATGGGCTATGGTTTACCAGCTGCCATTGGGGCTCAAGTGGGGGCACCTCATAAACAAGTTATCCTTGTTGTTGGTGATGGTGGATTCCAAATGACCTTCGAAGAGCTCATGATGGTTCGCCAATATAATTTACCAATTAAGATTGTTATCATTAATAATGGTTACCTTGGCATGGTTCGTCAATGGCAACAAATCTTTAATGACCGCCGTTATTCCTATGTAGATTTGGAAACGAGTCCAGACTTCTTGAAATTGGCAGATGCCTTTGATTTGAAAGCCGCTCGTATCGATAATGTAGAGGATTTCAATAAAGAATTTAAATCTTTCATTACATCTGATGAAAGTATCATCTTGGATTGTCGTGTAGCGAGAGAAGATAATGTATTGCCGATGATTCCAGCTGGCGGTACCGTAAGTGGTATGATGGGCAAGAAAGGGGTGCTATAATGGCGAAAGAACATCAAGTCTTAGTAATTGCAAAAAATACAGCAGGCATTGGTGCACGTATATTGGCACTCTTTAACCGTCGTGGTTTTAATGTTACAAAGATGACATCTGGTATTACAAATACACCAGGCTACGCTCGTATTACCCTCACCGTTGAGGCAGATGATCGCATCTTAGACCAAATTCAAAAACAAATTTACAAGCTCATTGATGTGGTAAAGGTTAAAGTTTTTGAAGATCATGATGTGGTATGCCGTGAGTTAATGCTTATCAAGGTAAAAGCAACTGCTGCAACACGATCTCAAATTGTACAAATTGCCGATGTATATCGTGGCAATGTGCTCGATATTTCTCCTACTTCTATGATTATTGAAGTAATTGGTAGCGTAGAAAAATTACGCGGTTTCATTCAAATTATGGAAACTTATGGTGTCCTTGAAATTGCCAAAACTGGCATTACCGCAATGAGCCGTGGAGAAAAGATTTAGGAGATGGTTGTGTGAGTAGTGAATTACTCCATTATGAAGACGTCAAGTTTCGTCGTGAAGGCCGCGAAATTTTAAAAGGCATCAATTGGCATGTTGAAGAAGGGGAGAATTGGGCCTTATTAGGTCTCAATGGGGCTGGTAAATCGACGATGCTCAGCATGATTCCAGCTTACCAAATTCCTACAACAGGACTATTACGCGTATTTGGTCATGAATTTGGTAAATATGCATGGCCTAAGATCAAGGCCCGATTAGGCTTTGTTAGTTCGGCGCTTGGACAATTCCAGTCCACCTTGGATAAACAAGTCGTAGAAGATGTTGTTATTTCTGGTGCTTTTAATAGTATCGGTATCTATCAGAAGGTAGAGCCTGAAGTACGTGAACGAGGACTGCAATTATTGTCTGAGTTTGGTTTGTCCTATTTGGAAGGCCATAGATTTCATACATTGTCCGCTGGTGAACAGCGCCGCGTATTATTAGCACGTGCTATTATGGCTAATCCAGATTTGCTCATTCTAGATGAGCCTTGCTCTGGCCTTGATTTGCCTGCTCGCGAGCAATTCTTAAGAACTGTTGAGAATATGGCACGAGAGGAGCATAAGCCTTTTATTTATGTATCTCATCAAATTGAAGAGATTATGCCCAGTATTACACATGTAGCTATTATTAAAGATGGCCTCATTGTATATAAAGGCAAGAAGCGAGACATCTTAACAGATGAAATTTTAAGCGACGTATTTGGTATTGATGTATCTGTAGTATGGGAAAAAAATCGTCCATGGATTATAGTTAAGTAAGAGCTAAAACTGGGATAATTCATTTTTTCTTAATACAAAAAGGGTACAAATTTAAGTTGTAGATTAGTCTATTTGACTATTCGATAAATTACGATATACACTACAAATCTTGCATTTATTTGTGAGATTGTGTACAGTATATATATTAAATATTCTATTGAATATATTTTGGAGGTTGTCTAGTATGGCAGGTAAAATTTTAGGTACTACAGTTTATTATGATGCAGATTGTAATTTGAGCAAATTGGAAGGCAAAAAAATTACAGTTTTAGGTTACGGTTCTCAAGGTCATGCGCATGCATTGAACTTGAAAGAAAATGGTATGGACGTAACAATTGGTCTTCGTGGTGGTTCTTCTAGCTGGAAAGCTGCAGAAGAAGCAGGCCTTACAGTTAAAGAAACTGCAGAAGCAGTTAAAGGTGCTGACATCGTTATGGTATTGATTCCAGACGAATTACAAGCAGACGTATATGCACAAGATATCGCTCCTAACTTGAAACAAGGCGCATATTTGGCATTTGCTCACGGCTTCAACATTCACTTTGGTAAAATCGTACCTCGTGAAGACATCAACGTATTCATGGTAGCTCCTAAAGGCCCTGGTCATTTAGTACGTCGTACATACCAAGAAGGCTCCGGTGTTCCTTGCTTGTACGCTGTAGAAAAAGATCCATCTGGTGATACTGAAGAAGTTGCATTAGCATGGGCTTCTGGTATCGGTGGTGGCCGTTCCGGTATCTTGGAAACTAACTTCAAATCTGAAACTGAAACTGACCTCTTCGGTGAACAAGCTGTATTGTGCGGCGGTGTTACTGAATTGATTAAAACTGGTTTCGAAGTATTAACAGAAGCTGGTTATGAACCTGTAAACGCTTACTTCGAATGCTTGCATGAAATGAAATTGATCGTAGACCTTATCTACGAAGGTGGCTTCCAAAAAATGCGTCACTCCATTTCCAACACAGCTGAATATGGTGACTACCATGCAGGTCCTCGCGTAATTACTGCAGATACTAAAAAAGCGATGGAACAAATCTTGGCTGATATCCAATCCGGTAAATTCGCTGATGAATTCTTGGCTGATTCCAAAAATGGTCAAAAATTCCTTAAAGAACACCGTGAAGCAGCTGCTAACCATCCAATCGAACCAGTTGGTGCAGAACTTCGCAACTTGATGAGCTGGTTGAAATAAGAGTATTATTTAGTAATCTCTTGTAAGATAAAGCATACCAAAGCGACTCCTAAGGGGGTCGCTTTTTTATCGTTTTATAATATATTTCTTGGTACTATACATTGTTATATCGAAAATATTGGCATAAGGTATGGTATAATAAAAAGTAATCTATGAAAGGAGAACGATATGGATTTCTACACATTATCCTATGTTGAAAGTTTGGCTGTAGGGGGCCAAACATGGGGCTTTATTATCTTTGTTGCTGTTTTATTAGCACTACTCGTTTTGGGCATACAAGTTCTGCGAAATGGCTTTACTAGTCGCTATCGTGACTTGATGGTTATCTTGTCTTTAATTGTAGTGTTCTTCTTAGGGCTTGAATACCAAGAGTATAATCGGATGAAAACTTATTCTGAAGATTCTTCTCGTATGGCTCAATTTTTACATTCTTTTAGTGCTGATCGTTCTGTACCAAGTGAGCAATTAGCAGTCAACTCCTTAAAAATTCGCAATGGTATGATTTTAAAGGTAAGCGATGATTATTATGAGGTTCAGTTTAATCCAGAATTTTCAACCTATACAATTACTCGTGTGTATAAGGTGAGCCCAACAGAGCGTATTCATGATAAAGCGGACGTATTACCATAAGGAGGAGCGTAAATGACAGAAGCTATGGCCGTCTATGGAATGGTCTTTGCCAAACTCGCCATCGGTCTCTTGGCGATTATCTTACAAATCAACTTAATGGGGAAGGGCAACTTAGCGCCAACCTCTGCTTTGGACCAATTACAAAACTATGTACTTGGTGGTATTATCGGTGCCATTATTTACAATGACCAAATCGGTATTTTACAGTTTATGTTAGTCCTCATTTTATGGACTATACTTGTAATGACGCTTAAGTTCTTAAAAGGAAATTTCCGATTCTTTAAAACTATTTTGGATGGACATCCTGTAATTGTTATTGAAAATGGTCATATCTTAACAGAAGAATGTATGCGTTATGGCATTCAAGCGGCGGAGCTTAAGTTAAAGCTTCGTACAGCAGGTGTTCAATATGTTACGGATGTTAAGCGTGCTGTATTGGAGCAAAATGGTCAGCTCAGCGTAGTTCAATTTGGTGATGAGAATATTAAATTTGACCTTATTGATGATGGTCAAATTAACCATTTTACATTAGATATAATTGAAAAAGGCCAGGATTGGCTAGAAGAAGAAGTTGAAAAGCAAGGCTATAAAATTAAGGATGTATACATTGCAGAATACAAAGATGGGGAAGTTGTTATTTACCCTTATGAAAAAAAACATCGCCCTCAAATTGTAAAAACACTTAAAGATAAGACCTCTCATACAAAGGATAAATTGAAATCTAAATTGTAATGTTTCTTGGTCTTATAGTATAGTTAAGATAAGTATTATATACTACTCTTATAGACATACAAATATAGACATACAAACGATATATAAAATGTTTTTAAGCCCACTATTCGTAGTGGGCTTATATAGAAAGGAAATTAGTGAACCGTAAAGATTTAATTGATCGATTACAAGAACTTTATAAAGATGAAGATAGCCGCGTAACTATTAACCCGCATGCAGAGCAAAAGGTTGCCATCGTCTATCCTAATACATATTTCGTTGGCATGAGTAATCTAGGCCTCCACATTATTTATGAGGAAATCAACTTACGTCATGATAGCGTATGCGAACGCATCTTTTTACCTGAGAAGAAGGAATTGGAAGCGTACGATAAATCTAAGACATCATTGATGAGTGTTGAAACACAGCGGCCTATGCATCAATTTGATGTAGTGGCCTTTGACGTGACCTTTGAAATGGATTATTTCAACATTCCTCTTATGTTGCGTCATGGTCGTGTACCAATTATGGGGAAAGACCGTACGGAGTTCGATCCTATCGTTATTGCCGGTGGTCCTTGTGCCACCTTTAATCCAGAGCCTTTTGCTGATTTTATCGATGCTTTTATCATCGGTGAAGGGGAAGGCATCGTTAGTCGCGTGCTCGATATTATTCGAGATGGCAAACTAGAAGGCTTAGATCGCCACGCTATTTTACGCCAATTAGCAGACGTATCAGGTGTATACGTACCGTCCTTATATGTGCCTATTTATAGTGAAAATGGTGTATTTAAAGGTTATGATATCGCAGAAGGTGTACCGAAAACGATTAAACGTCATTTTGAAATGCTCACTAGCGGTGGTGAAACCGTAGTGGCTACAAACTATACCGAGTTTGGCGCCATGTATATCATCGAGGTGGCCCGTGGATGTGGGCGCCATTGTCGATTCTGTATGGCTGGCTATTGCTTCCGTGTACCTCGCGTACGACCGTTGGAAATATTAAAAGAAGGCGTAGATAGAGCAGAAAAATTAGGTAAAAAAGTAGGCCTTATGGGGGCTGCTATTTCTGATTATCCAGAGGTAGACGAACTAGTTAATTATATTCGCTCAAAAGATATGCGTTATTCCTGTGCATCCTTACGGGCGGACTCCTTAACGCAAGCCGTAGTAGATGGCTTGGCAGACAGCGGTCAAAAGACGATTACCATTGCCCCAGAAACAGGCAGTGAACGGTTACGCCGTGTTATTAATAAAGGGATTAGTGAAGAGCATTTGAAAAATGCTGCCACTTTATCTGCTAAGTCTGGCATTCAACATATGCGCCTCTATATTATGATTGGATTACCTACAGAAACAGACGAAGATATTGAAGCAATCGTAGGCCTTGCAGAACGGACGCAAGCCCATATGGCAGAGGTGGGATGTAAAGGGCGATTAACGCTCAGCATTAATCCATTTATTCCGAAGCCTTTTACACCGTTCCAATGGATGGCCATGGATAATCAAAAAACGGTAGAGAAAAAGTTACAGTATATTAAAAAAGCACTACAAAAGAACCGCCGTATTGAGGTGCTCGTAGAGTCCCCAAAAGAAGCATATATTCAAGGTGTATTAGCTCGTGGAGATCGTCGCCTTGGTGCGGTTCTTGCAGCCTGTGCAGCAGACCGAGGTAGTAAGTCCTTTAAGGCTGAAATGAAGGCGGCAGGTCTTGATATGGATGAGCTGAATTATCGAGAACGTAGTTTTGATGAATTCTTGCCATGGAGCCACTTAGATATGGGCATGGACGAAGGTTATCTTGAAATGGAATGGAAGCGCTCCGTCGATGAAGCGTATACACCGCCGTGTGTGCAAGGCTGTAAACGTTGTGGTGTTTGTAAATAGGAGATACTCATGAATGAATCTGTAAAACGTATAGATGTAAAAGGACCTCATGGTACTTGGTCCTATGAAGCACCTAATTGGGCGGAACAGTTCCCTATCCTTATGGGTGATACCTATCGTCATGGTGGCGTATCTCAGGCCCCTTATGCATCACTAAATTTAGCATTTCACGTAGGGGATGAGCCTCAGAATGTACGGGCTAATCGAGCTATTGTGGCGGACCATCTAAGCGTAGATCCAAAGCGTATTTCCTGTGGTAATCAAGTACATGGTCTGAAGGCTGTAGAAATTACAGAAAATCTCATTGGTGCTGGTGCCCTTGGAGAGGATACGGCTATTGCTGATTGTGATGCTGTATTTACAAAGTTACCAAATGTACCACTCTTTTTATTTACTGCCGATTGTGTAGCTGTAGGTATTTATGATGCTAAGCATCATGCTATCGCTACAGTGCATGCAGGCTGGCGTGGAGCGATAGGACATTTGCCTGTACTTACCATTGAAGCTATGAAAGAAGCTTATGGTACTGAATTTAAAGATTGTTATATCTATCTTGGGCCTAGTATTGGACCAGAATCCTTTGAAGTCGATGTAGAGTTAGGGAAACGTTTTGAATTAGCATGGCGTGGTATGACCGACCGTAGTGTGGCTGATGTTGTAAACTATCCAGGTGATAAACTAGATAAAGCCTATATCAACTTATGGAACTTTATTGCCGAAGGACTTATGGTGAATGGTGTACCTAAAGAAAATATCTCTATTGGTGGTACTGATACAGTAACAGATAGAGATTGTTATTCCTATCGTCGGGAATCTGGTAAAACAGGTCGCATGGCATTATTTAGTATGCTACAAGAACAATAGTAGTAGATTCTCATCAATATTAGTATTAGGCTTTTACTAGAGGCTTTTACCAAAGATAGAATTATTTGTATAATTTTTAGTATATACATACATGGATTTATGCGCTTTATAAGACCTAAATGATGTACAATCAATAATAAATACTATATAATAGAATAGTCTATACAAATATATTTTATGATTTTTAAATATAGATTGAAGGGGGATCACATGATTGAAGAATCCCTACACGCTATACAGCAGCGCATGGCAGATGCTATGGCGCGCGTTGGTCGCGTAGACACAGCATTATTAGTAGCTGTTACTAAGAACCACCCTGTATCAGCGGTGGAAGAGGTCGCACGTCTCGGTGTTACTCATGTGGGGGAAAATCGAGTACAAGAGGCTAAAGAAAAACAGCTCACCTATAAAGGTCCAGCATTAACATGGCACTTGATTGGCCATTTACAGGTCAACAAGGTGCGTCAAGCGGTGCCTATGTTTGATTTAATTCATTCTGTAGACAGCCGTAAATTATTAGATGAAATCGAAAAGGTCGCTACAAAGCACGACAAGGTGCAAGATGTATTGTTGCAAGTCAATGTAGCTCGAGAGGCATCCAAAACGGGCATGTCCGTAGAGGAGTTTCCAGAGATTCGAGATTATGCAAAGACATTACCTCATGTACGTGTACGGGGCTTGATGTGTATGGCGCCATTTTTCGACGATCCAGAGGAAGCGCGTCCAATCTTCCGCGTAGCAAATGCCTTGTATGAGGATATGAAGGGCTACTTTGAAGAGGGGCAGATTCAATATTTATCTATGGGGATGACTCACGACTTTGAAGTCGCTTTGGAAGAAGGGGCTAACATCGTTCGTGTAGGCACAGCAATTTTTGGGGAACGTGTGTATTATTAAGGCTCGGGTTGCCTGGTAATCGGTAGCGTTATGTATTAGGAGGAAATCCAAATGGCATTGGGAGATTATTTAGACAAAGCAAAAAACTTATTCTTAGGCAAAAATGATGATGACTATGAATATGATGATTATGACTATGAAGATGAAGAGGAATACGAAGCGGAACCTACACCAGTAGCTCCAGTAGCTCCAGTATCCGGCGCATCTGAATTTCATCCACGCAAGGTAGGAGGCCAATCTACGATGACACAACGTCCAACAGCTATGAAAGTAGTTGTAATTGAACCAAAAGTATTTGAAGACTCTGAAAATATTACACATCAATTGCGCGACATGCGTCCTGTATTGATCAACTTTGAAAATACAGATCCTCATGAAGCAGCTCGTATTGTGGACTTCGTATCTGGTGCGACTTTTGCATTGGATGGCAAATTGGAAAAAGTAGGTAAAGACATTTTCATGTGCGTACCTGTAAACATTTCCATTGATTATTCTGATAATGACAACAGCAAAACTGAGCAAAACGAATACGCTTGGGACAATAAATAATTTCTCTATAAATGGTGGTGACAACGATGTTAGGTAAAACCTTATTTATCGGCGTTGGCTCAATGGGTGGCGCTCTATTGCGCGGTGCATTACAGCATGGCGTGTTGAAAGCAAGTGATACACATATTCTCGTGCGTCGCGAAGAACAATGTAAGGCTCTAACTGAGGAACTCGGTGTAGTAGGTTTTACTACATTGCCGAATGTAAACGAGTACAATACCATTTTGTTGGCCGTAAAACCACAAGTGTTACCATCTGTATTAGAGACGTTAAAAGAAGTACCTTATGGGACTGTTATGATTTCCGTTGCAGCAGGTATCACTTTAGATACTCTAGATGCAGCGATTCCGCAAGCTAACTGGTTTAGAGCTATGCCAAATACACCGGCTTCTATCGGTGCAGGCATGACGGCCCTTGCCGGGGATGATGTACATACAGATCTTGGTCGTGATGTTCAAGCCTTGTTTGAGGCTGTTGGCGAAGTGGCCGTGGTAAGTGAAGCTGATTTAGATCGCTTAGGCGCACTATCTGGTGCGGGCCCTGGTTATATGTTCGTCATTCTTGATGCTTTAGCTGATGCGGGCGTTCGCATCGGATTGCCTCGTCATTTGGCAATCAAGGCAGCGGCTCAAACGATGTATGGTGCTGGTAAGATGGCTCTTGAAAGTGGCAATCATCCAGCAGTACTACGAGATCAAGTAACAAGTCCAGGTGGCACGACCATTGCTGGTATTGGTGCCATGGAAAAAGGTGGACTTCGCAGTGCTCTCCAAGACGGCGTAGTAGCATGTCTTGCTCGGTCGAATGAATTGGGGAAATAATTTTGGCAGATACTAGTAAATTAATACGATATTTTGAAGCCAGTGGCAGTGGTGAGGAAGCTCGCCGTATGCTAGACTTGGCTGAGCAGGTTGTAAAAGGTCGCCCTTATCGCGTGGCGGACTTTACGAGCCCTGCAGGCCTTGTCATTGCAGACGCAATCAAGGCTAACTACCCACAGCTTATCGTTAAGACAGACGGTGGCTATGAAGGGGCGGAACGTATCCGCATCGCCTTTGTAGATAGCGACTTTAATGGTACTGTGGATATGGGCATTCGCGCCCTTAAGGTAAATTGGGACCCACGGTTCCGATTGCTTACCCATCGCGATGTGCTTGGCTCCTTGATGGGCCTTGGCATTGATCGCTCCAAATTTGGGGACGTTATCGTTCAACAAGGGGGCGCTCAAATTTTGGTGGATGAAAGCGTAGCAGACTTCGTGATTCAAAACTTCACAAAAATCGCTATGGTTTCCGTATCTGTAGAGGCTATTGACCTATCAGATATTGCACCAAAAGAAGAAAAAATTAAAGAAGTCCGCACTACAGTTGCTTCTTTGCGCTTAGATGCGGTGGCAAGTTCTGGTTTTAGCGTGTCTCGTACTAAATTGGTAAGCGCTATAAATGCAGGATTATTGCAAGTAAACTGGCAACCAGCTAAGGGTGCATCCCAAGAAGTTAAAGAAGGGGATGTGATTTCTATGCGTGGTCGTGGCCGAATGAAGGTAGAAGCCATTACAGGTACATCTCGTAAGGGGCGTATCGGCGTATATCTGAAACGATTCATGTAGGCAATTGAAAATCGGCTTGACCATCAAGCCGATTTTTTTACATATAGTAGGACAACCATGGTATCCATAACATTTCAACCTACAACAGAAGATACAATCCTATTCGTAGGCGGCGGAGAGGTGGCAGAGCGACGAATACAGCTCTTTATTGATGAGCCGTGCAACATTGTGGTAATTGCTCCCACTGTAACAGATAGGATTTGCCAATGGGCAAAGGATAATCGTATCACCTGGTACGACCGTGCTTTCACAATGGACGATGAACACCACATTATAACGAGCAGTTTGTTCTTTATCTGCACAGATAATGGCGAATTAAACGATACGTTATATGATATGGGGAAAAAACACCGCGTTTGGACTAATCGAAGTGATGACCCTAGAGCGTGCAGATTTACTGTTCCTTCATCACTTGAACTAGGCGATCTTCATATTGCTATTAGCGCTAATAACGTAGGGCCTCGTATCAATCGCCTCATAAGGCAAGATATGATGAATCGTTATGGTCAGTTGCAAAAGGCTATGCCTAGACTTAAAATATTTAGAGAAGAAGTAAAGTTACTACTTCCTACTCCAGAGGCTCGACAGAAATTTTGGCGAAACCATCTGACTGTAGAAACATTTGAAGCCATTCTCAAGGGAGAGTGGATGACTATAGAGGAGAAACTTGACCATGAAATTAGTGGTATTAGGTCTAAATCATAGAAGTGCTGCTGTTGCGGTGCGTGAACGTTTCTCGTTTGATAAGGACGAGGTCGCTTCAGCACTGAACCGCCTCTATGAATTCGACTGTGTAGCAGAATGCGTTATTTTGTCTACATGCAATAGAACTGAAATCTATGCGGCCTTAGAAGGTGTAGAGTTCCCTAAAGAATATATGTTGGCTGTGTTAAAGGATTTAAAAGGTGCCGACCACATCGATGAAGATGCCTTTTTCTTCTATGAAGAGCGCGATTGCATTGAACATCTATTCCGCGTATCTGCAAGCCTTGATTCCCTTGTGTTGGGGGAAGGTCAAATTTTGAGCCAATTAAAAGGGGCTTATATTCAGGCTTATAGCGCAGGTTGCACAGGCACAATTTTCAATATTTTATTTCAACGTGCTATCAGCGTTGGTAAAAAGGTACGGACGAACACAGGCATTGCTAATACGCCTGTATCCGTTAGTTACACCGCTGTTAACCTAGCTGAGGACAGCTTAGATAAGCCATTGCCTGAAGCGACTGTACTCATCTTAGGGGCCGGTACTATGAGTGAGTTGACCGCAACGCACTTACAAGCAAAGGGCGTAAAAACGATTTTTGTATCCAATAGAACCTTTACCAAGGCAGAGGCTCTAGCAGAGCGATTTAATGGTAAAGCTGTTAAGCTCGATAACTTTGTAGATTACGCTAAAGATGCGGATATCCTCATTACATCTACAGGGGCGCCACATTATATTATTACTGAACGTGAAGCAAAGAAAATTACCTCCCTTCGCAAGGGTGAGCCAATCGTTATGATTGATATTGCGGTACCACGCGATATCGATCCTGCCGTAGCAGATATGGATGGTATTTATTTATTCAATATCGACTCCCTTGAAAGTGTAGTAGAAGAGAATAAGGCGCAGCGCGAAGAGGAAGCTCGTCGTGCAGAGCCTATCATTCACGATGCTATTGAAGAACTATTAGACAAATTGAGCTATTTAACGGTGCGCCCTATGATGGCATTGCTCACGGAAAAAGCAGAGCGCATTCGCCGTCGTGAGTTACATCGTGCATTAGCGAAATTACCTGATATTTCAGATAAGGAGCGCCGCATTATGGACTCTATGAGTCGCATGATCATCCGCAAAATGTTGCGTGAACCGATGATTCACTTCAACGAAATCGCTGGTACAGAGGAAGAAGGTTTGTACTGGGATTTATTCAAAGATATGTTTAATCTTGAGAAAGAAGGCTAAGGCCATGAGAGACCATATTAGAATCGGCACGCGAAAAAGTGCCCTTGCCCTATGGCAGGCTGAACATATTAGTGCAGAGTTACAGCGTCTGTACCCCAATATTACGGTCGAGCTAGTTCACTTTAATACAAAAGGGGATCGTATCTTGGAAAAACCACTGGCTCAAGTTGGTGGTAAAGGTTTATTTACTGCTGAGCTAGAAGAGGCCATGCATAAAGGCGACATTGATATCGCCGTACATAGCTTGAAAGATATGCCTACAGAGTTGCCAGAAGGGCTAACTCTTGGTGCTATCTCTGCTCGTGAAGTGCCTTACGATGCGCTTGTGAGCCCCGTGTATAAAACATTAGATAAATTGCCTGAAGGTGCTCGCGTCGGTACAAGTAGCTTGCGTCGTCAAGCGCAATTATTACATGTCCGTCCTGACCTTAAGGTCGAGGTTATCCGCGGTAATGTACAAACTCGGTTGAGCAAGATTGAAACAGAAAAACTAGATGGCGTTATCTTGGCACAAGCTGGTCTTAAACGGTTGGGCTTAGATGATCAAATTACCCAAGTATTTAAAGCGGATGAAATGATTCCTGCTGTTGGTCAAGGGGCACTTGCTATCGAGTGTCGTTCTGACGATACGGAAATGCTTGAAATGCTAGCTCCTATTAACGACGAAGCTACACGCTATGCTGTTGAAGGGGAACGCAGCTTCTTGCGTCAGTTAAATGGTGGTTGCCAAGTGCCTATGGGTGTACATGGTACTATCAATAAAGGTCAATTGACCTTAAAGGCCATGATTGCGTCCCTCGATGGTAAAACTGTGTACGAAGGAGAAATTTCTGGCCCAGCAAAGAAAGCTGAAATTCTTGGTAAAAACCTTGCAAAAGCCTTATATGAAGAAGGGGGCAAACATATTGTGGATGCTCTCATAGAGGAAGGAATCATAAAATGACAGGTATGGTATATCTAATCGGTGCAGGCCCTGGCGATGTTAAACTCATTACTGTAAAAGGTCGCGAATGCATTGAAAAAGCAGATGTAATTGTATATGACTATTTAGCAGATGCTCATTTGTTAGAATGGGCTCGCCCCGATGCAGAGTTGATTTATGCTGGTAAACAATGTAAAGATCACACAATGCACCAATGGGAAATTAATGAACTGTTAGTTCAAAAAGGTAAAGAAGGCAAAATTGTAGCGCGCTTAAAGGGCGGTGATCCACTCGTGTTCGGTCGCGGTGGTGAAGAGGCGATGGCCCTTGGCGAAGCTGGTGTACCATTTGAATTCGTACCAGGCGTAACATCTCCAATTGCAGCCCCTGCTTATGCAGGTATTCCTGTAACACAACGCGCTATGGCTACATCCTTTGCGGTTGTAACCGGTCATGAGGACCCAACTAAAGCCGTATCTGGCATTCATTGGGAAGGCCTTGCTACAGCGGTAGATACACTTTGCTTTGTAATGGGTGTTGGCAATTTACCTACCATTGCAGAAAAATTGATGGCTCATGGACGTCCAGCTTCTACACCAGTAGCGCTTGTTCGTTGGGGTACAAAAACGGTTCAAGAAGTTCTCGTATCTACCCTTGAACATGTAGTAGAAGACGTAGAAAAGGCACAACTAAAAGCGCCAGCTATCATCGTAGTAGGCGATGTAGTTAACCTTCGTGAAAAATTACAATGGTTCGATAATAAGCCGTTATTCGGTAAAACTATTGTAGTTACACGCGCTCGCTCCCAAGCTAGTGCATTCCGCGAAAAATTAGCAGCTCAAGGTGCTAATGTAGTAGAAGCGGCAGCGATTAAAACATCTCCATTGGAGTTGTTTGATGAAGATCGTCGTATCATCAATAATACAAAACAATACCAATGCATCGTATTCACATCTGGTGAAGGGGTTCGCTACTTCTTTGATGCTCTTTACAAAGAAGGCAAGGATACACGTGCATTAGGTAATTCTAAAGTAGCAGCTATCGGCTGTGCTACAGCTAGGGAACTTCAAAAATATGGCATTGTTCCAGATATTATTCCTGTAGACTACAAAGCTGAATCTGCTGTAGAGGCTCTTGAAGAAGAACTTAAAGCAGGCGACTCTGTATTGCTGATTCAACCAAAAGTAGCGCGCGACGTAATTCCACGCTCTTTGCGTCATCACGATATAGATGTAGATATCTTGCGTTTATATGAAACCACACAAGATACATCTCAACAAGAAGAATTAGTAAATGCTTTAACAGCAGGTACTGTAGACTACATTACGTTTACAAGTTCTTCTACAGTAACAAATACAATCCAATTATTGGGCGATGACGCATTGAAACTATTAGGCAATACTAAGATTGCTTGCATTGGACCTATCACAGCTGCTACAGCTATGAGTGCAGGTCTTAAACCAGCTGTCATCAGCGATGTATATACAACTGATGGCTTAGTTAACGCTATTATAAATGATGCTAAGGCTTAATAAGGATAGCATATAGTTGTTTCTATTTAGGGAATAACAATACCTCATATGAGCTAGCTTCTAATATTTTAATGAGCCCTATAGGGCATATAGGAGGATCACATGTACGATTTAACATACCGTCCTCGCCGCTTGCGTATCAATCCAGAAATGCGTGATTTGGTACGGGAAACGACACTCGACGTAACTGATTTAATTTATCCATTATTTATCGTTCCTGGTGAAGGTATCAAAAAGGAAATCGATACGTTGCCAGGCCAATACCACTTATCCGTTGATGAAGCTGTAAAAATGGCTCAAGAGGTATTTGATCTTGGTATTCTTGGGGTAGAAATCTTCGGTATTCCTACATATAAGGACGAACAAGGTTCCTCTGCATGGGATATGTCCCAACCTGTACAACAAGCTATCAAAGCCATCCGTGCAGCTGTGCCAAACCTATTGGTGGTAGCTGATGTGTGCTTGTGCCAATACACAACAACAGGCCATTGTGGCATGATTGATGATCATGAAATCTTAAATGATGAAACATTGCCATTGCTTTGTAAAGTAGCGGTAAGCCAAGCAGAAGCAGGTGCCCATATGGTGGCGCCATCCGATATGATGGACGGCCGTGTAGGTGCTATCCGTGAAGCCCTTGATGCGGCAGGTTATACTAATGTATCTATTATGAGCTATGCTGCAAAATACGCATCCGCTTACTATGGTCCGTTCCGTGGTGCCGTTAACTCTGCTCCTAAATTTGGGGACCGCAAATCCTATCAAATGGACCCAGCTAATCGGTTGGAAGCTTTCAGAGAAATCGAACTCGATATCGCTGAAGGTGCAGATATTATCATGATTAAACCAGCCTTGTCCTATTTGGATATCGTTCGTGAAACACGTGACCGCTATGAATTACCTGTAGCTGTATACAATGTGTCTGGCGAATATGCGATGGTTAAATCCGCAGCTGCAGCTGGTCTTATCGACGAAGAACGCCTCGTTATGGAAACAATGCTTTCTATGAAGCGCGCCGGTGCTAAAATTATCATTACGTACCATGCTATAGATATTGCTAAATGGTTACAAAAGTAAGGAGAAACCATGTTCCAACTCGGTAAATCTGAAAAGGCCTTTGAAGAGGCTAAACGTTATATGCCAGGTGGCGTAAACAGTCCTGTTCGTTCCTACCGCAGTGTAGGTTCTAACCCTCCGTTTATTAGCAGCGCTAGCGGCAGGCGGAATTTTTATATTGCTAATAACACCAGTATAGCAGCCGTATTTATGATATCGACAACAACGAATACATCGACTATGTGTTGAGTTGGGGGCCTATGATTTTGGGCCATGCGAACCCTGAAGTTATCGCTAGCTTACAAGAGGCGATTCCTCGCGGCACTAGTTATGGTGCGCCTACACTACTAGAAACAGAATTGGCTAAAAAAGTGCAAGCCTTCATGCCATCTATGGAGGTTATCCGCCTCGTTAACTCTGGTACTGAGGCCACTATGAGTGCCTTGCGCGTAGCTCGTGGCTATACTGGTCGCGATCGGATCGTAAAATTCGTTGGCTGTTACCATGGTCATAGCGATGCGCTTTTGGTAAAAGCTGGCTCTGGCCTTGCTACCTTTGGTGTGCCAGATAGTCCTGGTGTTCCTCAAGGTGTAGCAGAAAATACAATTACCTTGCCGTACAATGACTCTGATGCAGTTCGTAAACTGTTTGATGAAATTGGTGATACTATTGCGGCGATTATCGTAGAACCTGTAGCAGGTAACATGGGCTGTGTACCTCCAGAACCAGGCTTCCTTGAAACTTTGCGTGAAGTAACTAAGGCTCATGGTGCATTATTGATCTTTGACGAAGTTATGTGTGGCTTCCGCGCTAGTAGCGGCGGTGCACAAAAACGTTACAATATCAAGCCTGACCTTACATGCCTTGGTAAAATCGTTGGCGGTGGCATGCCACTTGCTGTATTTGGCGGTGCTCGTGAGATTATGAACCAAATCGCACCAGCTGGTCCTATTTACCAAGCCGGTACATTGAGTGGTAACCCAATTGCCGTAACCTCTGGTCTTGCAACGCTTTCCATCTTGCAACGGGATCCAACTATTTTCAAACAAGTAGAAGATACAACCATAGCCCTTTGTGAAGGCTTTGAACGTTTGGCAGCACAATACAATGTGCCTGTTGTCGTGCAACGGGTAGGCTCCATGTTTACCATCTTCTTCACTGATAAACCAGTTAAGAACTTTGATGATGCAGCATCTTGCAATGAAGAACAATTTAAAATGTTCTTCCATCATAACTTGAGCCATGGTATTTACTATGCGCCAAGCCCTTATGAAAGCAACTTTGTATCTATCTGCCATAAGAGCAGTGAAATCGAACGCACATTAGCTGTAGCTGATGAAGCTTTCAAAAAAATCAGTGATACACTACTATAAAGATTAGTGATACACTACTATAAAAATCAGTGATACATTATTATAAAATATATAGTTTGTAGTTGTTTATGTATCGATGTAGGTGATGAACATGCAGTTTTATAAGAACTTAAAGCGTGCTCGCGTGCGCATGGGCAAAAGCCAAATCGAAGTAGCAAAGGCCGTAGGTATCAGTAATGCGGCGCTTTCAAATTACGAAACAGGGTATCGCGAACCAGATTTAGATACACTCTGTGCCCTGTCTCGCTATTATGGATTGACCTTGGATGAGCTGTTAGATGTAAATGGAGAACAACACGAGCCCATCTATGATCTCAGTCCTGTACTCAAAAATAAATACATCGCCTATAAAGGTGAAGTATTCGAGTTGAAAGACTCACAAAAACGTGCTCTTTTGCGCGAGCTAGATAATCTATTTACTAAATTTGAGAAATCAAAGGTAGAAGATAAAAGTAGCAAGCCAAAAACGTATAAACATGGGAACCCACATATCAATCGGGCGGGCCTAGCTAACAGCGCTGGTAGCTTAGCGGCACGACGGAATCTAAAGTAGTTTAATATACTACCTTGTAGATTGAATGGCACATGTTTATTAGAACAACTTAATTAGCTGAATTATAAAAAGCACCATCTATTGGGAATTCTATACGATACGTAAGAGATCCCTTATTAGATGGTGCTTTTGTATTATCATAATATAAATGACCGAGCTCAAGCTTTAGTATTCTTTATTAAGGTTAAATATAAAAATAAATAAAAAATAACAATGTTAAAATATTCGTTGGTGATATAAGTTGTTTTAATATATAATTGAGATATAGAAGTGGATTAAATAGTTACTGGTCTTATAGGAGACATTATGAAGGTATGGAGCGGTGTAAAATCTATATTGAATCGAGCACCTTTTACGGTTAAATTTTATATTGGTTTTATCTTGTTGGGATTCTTCATATTGGGACTTGTTACTTTACATGCGTATATTAAAAGGCCTGAGCAAATACAAAAACTAACAGTATATGAACAAAAGTTAGTAGGTATATCTGCGTATAAAGTAAGTGAAGAGCACTTTGCTACAGGTAGAAATGGACAGATATATATTTTTAAAAATACATATGAAGGTATTACTTTGGAAACAGTAAAGGATATGCTTTCAGAAGAACATATAACATGGCGTGAAGTAAAAAAGCGGCATCTCATAGGCTATGATCTAGATGATAAGATTGAAATTGAAATTATACGAGATATAAATACAAAGGCTATAATCGTTACATTAGAAAAAGACCGATAATTTAAATCTTGTATTAATTCTGTATTATCTAAACTATAAGGAGATTTAGTATATAAATGGAGTTCTTTGATTCTTTACTAAATTTATATAATACAAATTATGAGGTTAGCGGTGCAATTCAAGCTATAGGTCTTACTATTGCGTTTATTTGTATTCCTGAGTTGATTGGGAATCATGATAGCATAGAATCTTTTGCTCCTGCTAAGCCTATAGTGAGACGTGTAGTAAGGATTATTTTGTGTATCTTATTATTTTTAGAAATATTTACTTTGTTGGGGTTACTGATGGATAATGGTCTATTATAATCTAGATCGAATGAGGTAAATTAAATTTAATATAGGGAGAGACTATTGTATTTAGTGGATGAAATAATAGATTTTATAAATAAAATTGTTGATTCTTGGGTACTTGCGACCTTAATCTTGTTATGGGCAATAATATTTCCTCAATATACAGGGATTCGTTTTAATGGTGACTTTAAGCGTCTAGGTTCTATTGAATCAACTCTAACACGAATTATTGCAATCCTCATGCTTATTGGATTGTTTATAGTGGAATTTGTTTTTGACAATAAATAAGATGATTTAATTTATTTGTTTAGGACGGAATTATGAATGTAATAGAAAGATTGCTCTTTCAAGAAGGGTATTCTTTTCTCTTCGTGTGTGTAATATTAATTTTTTTATTTTTCTTTCCACAGTTTTCGGGGCTGAAAGAGAATAAAATATTAATTAAATATAGAATTCCTCCACGGCTATTTATATTGTTTATGTTGATACTTGTGATATTGATGCATTAATTTCTAGGCTTTTAAGATAGAAAAGTTGCTAATCCAATCATATATGGCATGATTGTCGAATTAGCTGCGTGTATGGTTTTTAATGCATCTGGTATATAGGTAACATAGAGGGATTTTAAGTATGAAATATAGAACAATTTATTCTATTGTTTGGTACATATTTTTAGGCTGTTTTAGTTTATGGCTAATTTGTGGATTAGGCTATAAGTTTTTGTTTAATGATACTATTGAGCAGTCTAGAATAGAACTGACGCAAGTTTTAAATGCAGCTTTTCCACGAGATCAATATATAATCGATGGAGATGTACATGATTCGAATAGAAGAAATCTCTTATCTATAGCTGTATCAATAAGCATAAAGAAAGATTCACAACATAAAGACATAAAATCAATAAAGCCCTTAAGTGGAGAATGGACTTTAGTTGATCAGACGACGTCTCGTTATGTATATGAAAATGAAACATATAGAGTATATGTAACAAAGGATTCAGAGAATGATGGGTATCGTGTACTGTTAGCTCGTAATAATTGGTTAGAAATATTGCATTTATAATTCATTATTAGGGATAAAAGCTTTTGTAGGTTGTTATATTATAGTGAGTTTATGGAGAAATATTACAATTATATAAATATGAATAAAATAATAGATTTTTTAAAGAGTCTACTACAACTATCAAAGGTATTGGTAATTACTTTTGGTCTATTTCTCTTTATAGGTGGGTGTTGGTTATTTCATGATTTACAGTATCGGTATGTAGTCGATAGCAGATACAATACAATTTTTGATAAGTCCTATAGTGTTTATCTTATTAAAAAAGGTATTTCGATGGACATTATTAATGATAAAATTTATGCGATGGATGATGATGTCTATGTTATTATCAATCAAGAGAACAATACAATTATTGTATATTATTTAAATCTAGAAGATGTTGCAACTATAAGTAATTTTACTAGATTACAACAACAGTATTACGGCGATAAGATGATCTTACAACCTATTGAAAGTTTAGGTCCATCTGAAACATTTGATATGTATAAGAAATTGTCAGAAGCACCTGGAAGGTTTAAATCGCAAGGTAGCAGAATTTCTTTTTAATAGCAGTATAATTTAAGATTCCAAGTTCTAATATTATGGTTAGGTCTTTAAGTATTTATTGTTAAGGGCTATTTTATTTATATACTTTAATATAAAAAAGGCGTTTTATGAGAAAAAAATTGTTATTAATATTTTTAGTAGTGGTGGCTATTCTTTTTGTAACTATTAATATTAGAGATACAATGCAACGGCCATTTCATCGTGAACGAGTAAATAACTTTATTACAGCTGCTAAAGATCTAATACAAAAGAATGAACAGCTAGAGATTACTGAAATAGGTGAAGGTGGACGTATGAAAGGTGGCGGTTGGGGAAATTATATCCGCTTTAAATCTAATCTTTCAGAAGAAAAGACTGTGGAGTTAATTATTCCTCCATTACAAGCTATTACAGGTAATGAGATGATAGGTAAAGTATCTGATTCAATGGTAACTTCTTATCAATTTGGATTTGCAAAATTTGCTGGAAATTTATTTTATAACGGGCCATATGATGGGAATTGGGAGTTGAGCATCATTAGTCAACCTTAGAATATAATAATATTAAATCAAAAAACAGATAGTTGATTATCTTTGATCAGCTATCTGTTATTTTTTAACATTTTACCTATATCGAATAATTCCTATTAAAATTACCAGAATTTTACGATTTTATGAGTGTTTTATGATAAAATAAAAGGTATGAATACTTCAACAACTAGGTCTATTACCTATAATGGCGACACAATTGAATATGAGTTAACCATCAAGCGTGTGAAGAATATGAATATGCGCATTACAAAGGATGGTGTGATCCATGTGTCGGCGAATGCTTATGTGCCGGATTATAGGGTGGACAAGTTTGTCATCGAGAATATGCCTTTTATTGAGAGGGCTCGTTACAAGATTGATGCATTGAATGCCAAGCGCGTCGATGCGTTGCAGTATGTAAATGGTGAAAGCTTATCAATCCTCGGCATTCCTGTTACGTTGCGCCTGGTTGAGCAGGATGGCAAGCCTCATATTGGCTTTGACGGAAAGGCGATTCTTACTATGGTGGTACCTCGTGGTACGACCTATGAAGCAAAGCATAAATTAATGCAAAGTTATTGGCGTAATTTAGGGGAGAAGGTTTTTGTCCATTGGGCAAAGGTCGTGTATCAACGCTTTCACAAGCAAGGTATTGATGTGCCTATGCCAACCATAAAACAGCAGCGTATGAAGAGTCGTTGGGGTTCTTGTACGCCAGCCAAGCAGCTCATCAAGATGAACACTCGCTTATTAGAGGGGCCACAGGCGTATATTGAGTACGTTATGATTCATGAGTTTGCTCATTTTAAATATTTAGACCATTCCAAGAACTTTCACAATCTAGTAGCACAATTTTTGCCAGATTGGAAGGCTCGTAAGAAGTCATTGAACGTGTATTTTGCTCATCGCCCTTAAAGGAGGTGTACCATGCAGCCGTTTGTACATTTACATAGTCATACAGAGTTTAGTTTGCTGGACGGAATCAGTCGTTTGCCTGACATGGTACGTCGTGCGAAGGAGTTAAATCAGCCGGCCCTTGCCATCACAGATCACGGCAATATGTACGCAGCCATTTATTTCTATAAAGAATGTATGGCCCAAGGCGTTAAGCCTATCATCGGTTGTGAAGTATATGTAACGGAAAACAATCGATTTGATCGTCCCGAAGGTCGTAGCCGTGAAAGACTAAAACATCTTATCCTTTTGGCGGAGACCATGGAAGGGTATCGTAATCTCGTTAAAATCGTGTCTAAAGCGTCTACGGAAGGCATGTTATATCGACCCCGTGCAGACCGCGATTTATTGCGTCAATACAGCAAAGGCATAATTGCCCTTAGTGCGTGTATTCAAGGGGAAATTCCTCAGTATATTTTGCAAGATAATATGGATGCTGCTAGGCGCTCTATTGAGTGGTATATCGAGACCTATGGCAAGGATAATTTCTTCTTAGAAATCCAAAATCATGGCTTGCCAGAGGAGGCTAAGGCTCAAGAGGAGCTCATTAAGCTTAGTAAGGAATACGGTCTTGGCATCGTAGCGTCTAATGACTTTCACTATGTTTTAAAAGAGGATGCAGACGCGCAAGATATTAAGGTATGTATTTCTACAGGCCGACGTCGTGCTGAGGTAGACCGCTTAAAATTCCCAAATGATGAGTTCTATTTAAAATCTGGGGATGAGATGGCAGAGCTATTCTCTCATATTCCTGGGGCCATGGAAAATACATTAAAAATTGCAGACCGCTGTAACGTAGAATTCAATTTCGACGAACATCACTTGCCACACTTTGATGTGCCAGAAGGGGAAACGTCTAAGACCTATTTACGTAAGGTTTGTGAACGAGAAATTCCACGTCTCTATGGGGAGACCTCTGAAGAGTTACAAAACCGTCTCGACTACGAGCTAGATGTTATTGGAACGATGGGTTTTGAGGATTACTTCCTCATCGTATGGGACTATGTACGCTATGCCCGTGAGCACGATATCTTAGTAGGTCCTGGTCGTGGTTCGGCGGCGGGTTCTGTAGTAGCCTATCTACTTGGCATTACAGGCCTTGATCCATTGAAGTATGACTTGCTCTTTGAACGTTTCTTAAATCCAGAGCGGGTAAGCATGCCCGATATCGATATTGACTTTTGCTATGAAAAGCGTGGTCAAGCTATCGAATATGTAACGCGAAAATACGGACAGGAGCGTGTATCTCAGATTATTACCTTTGGTACTGAGGCAGCGCGTGCCGTAATTCGTGACGTAGGTCGCGTGCTCGACTTACCACTGGCGGAGGTAAACCGCATTGCGAAGATGATTCCCAACGAACTTGGGATTACCTTAGATAAGGCGTTGCAAGGCAAGGAGTTAAAAGCTTTATACGAAGCGGATGCTAATGTTAAAGAGTTATTTGATTTTGGTAAAAAGCTAGAAGGCATAGCGCGGAATTCGTCCACTCATGCGGCGGGCGTCGTAATTTCTGCAGACCCTCTAGATGACCATGTACCGGTACAAAATGCCAATGATGAAGGCTTTGTAACACAGTACGATAAGGATAACATCGAGGAATTAGGCCTCTTAAAGATGGACTTCTTGGGCCTCCGTACATTGACGGTTATGGGGGATGCCTTAAAGCTCATCAAGGCTAACCGTGGTATTGATCTCGATTTAGATACAATACCGCTCGATGATAAGGCGGCTTGTGATATCCTCACAAAAGGCGACACCTCTGGTGTGTTCCAGCTCGAATCGGAAGGTATCACCAAGCTTGTTATGGACCTTAAGCCAGAACATTTTGAAGACTTAATTCCATTGGTAGCCTTGTACCGTCCAGGCCCACTAGGCTCTGGCATGGTGGCGGATTTTATCGACCGCCGTCACGGAAAAAAAGAGGTTACTTATTTACATCCCATATTGGAACCAATTCTAAAAGATACCTTTGGTGTAATCTTATACCAAGAACAGGTTATGCAGATTGCGTCCGCCATGGGCGGATTCTCACTTGGTCAAGCGGACTTGATGCGCCGTGCCATGGGTAAGAAAAAGGAATCTGTTCTAAAGGCTCAGCGCGAATCCTTTATTCAAGGTTCCATTAATAATGGTATAGAAGAGTCCATTGCGAACGAAGTATTTGACTTGCTTGTATACTTTGCTGGCTATGGCTTTAATAAATCACATAGTGCGGCCTATGCGTATATCGCGTACCAAACGGCGTACTTGAAAGCCCACTATTTCCCTGAATTTATGGCCGCTACCATGACTAGCTTCATGCAAAACATGCAGAAATTGACGTACTACATCAATGCCTGCAAGAAGCATAATGTTAAGGTACTCGGTCCAGATATTAACTATTCTGAACGGAGCTTTGCCGTGCAAGGTGATGCCATTCGCTTCGGTCTTGGGGGCATCAAGAACGTAGGAGATAATGCCATCGATCGCTTGATTACTGAGCGCAATGAGCACGGTCTATATACGGATATCGGGGACTTCTGCAAACGTGTGGACAATAAGGTTGTCAACAAACGCCTTCTTGAAAATCTCATTCGATGCGGCGCCATGGATGGTTTCAAAGAAAACCGAAACCAATTGTTGCACATGTATGAAAGCGCTCAAGCTGTTGGTGCTAAAGAGCAAAAGGATGCCGCTATGGGCACCATGAGCCTCTTTGGCGATATAGAGGAGTCCGTTGACTTCATCCCTGTACCTAATGTGGAGGATTTATCGGAAGATGATAAATTAAAGGATGAAAAGGAATATACAGGCTTTTACATTACAGGCCATCCATTGCAAGGTTATGCTAAGGAGCTAGAGGGCTTATTTGAACTGGGGGCTCTTGTAGAAAATCCAGAGCAATACGATGGTCAAACCATTACTTTTGGAGGCTTGATTGAAAATAAGACGGACCGCATGACAAGGCGGAACGAGGTTATGTCCATTCTTCGTATCGAAGATTATTCTGGTGCGGCTAACGTAGTGGCGTTCCCTAAGGTCTTTAGTCAAAGTCAACAGTTCCTTGCGGTCGATATGATCGTAAAGGTAAAAGGCCGTGTTGATGCGGATGAAAAGGGTGTGCAAATTATTGCAGACCGCATTATGCCATTAAAGGTAAACTATAGTCAGGCTAAGCATGTGGCTATTCATATTTATAGCCAATATGACACGCCAGAAAATAGTGAAGCCTTAAAACGGCTGTTAACGAACACCGCAGGCTCTGTGCCAACATCACTATATTTGCACCGTCAACGGAAGCGCATTAACTTGCCACCGAACATGTGCTTTGACCCTAGCGATGAATCCATCAAGGCTATTGAAGCTATATTAGGTGATGGCTCCGTAGAGGTACAATAATATATGCATAAGAACCTCAATAGAGGTTAAGGTAGTAATAAATATATTCACTACTTAATAACACATGTTGCGTAGGGCACAGATAGCTTTTACCAACATTGATATAATATATGAACATCCAAAAGGGATGGTTTTCATAGGAGGAACAATGAAACGTACAAAAATCGTATGTACTGTAGGTCCGGGAACGGATAAATTTGGTATCTTAGAAGATATGATGCGAGCTGGCATGAACGTGGCTCGTTTCAACTTCTCCCACGGATCTCATGAAGAGCAAGCAGAGCGCATGCAAATGGTGCGTGATGCGGCGATGATTGTTAATAAACCAATCGCTTTATTGCTCGATACAAAAGGCCCTGAGGTACGCCTAGGCCTATTTAAAGAGGGCAAGGTATTCCTTGAGGCAGGTCAACAATTTACGTTGACTACCGATGATGTGGAAGGCACAAAAGAGCTTAGCTCCGTGAACCACAAAGGTCTTGTTGGCGACGTGTCCGTTGGGAATAAAATCCTCTTGGCTGATGGTCTTGTAACACTTAACATCGATGCCATCGAAGGGAATAACATCATTACTACCGTTCAAAACAGTGGTGAAATCGGTAACCGTAAACGCGTGGCTGTGCCAGGTGTAGCGCTTAGCTTGCCTCCTGTATCTGAACAGGACGAAGCGGACTTGCGCTTTGGCTGTCAACAAGGTGTAGACTTTGTAGCCGCATCCTTTATGCAACGCGGTAAAGACATTGTAGCCATCCGTCGTATTCTTGAATCCGAACAAAAAGATATCAAGATCATCGCGAAAATTGAAAATGCTGAAGGCGTTAAAAACATCGATGAAATTTTGGAAGTAGCGGACGGCCTCATGGTTGCTCGCGGTGACCTCGGTGTAGAAATCCCTGCCGAAGAGGTACCAGTACTTCAAAAAATGATGATCGAAAAATGTAATGACTTGGGTAAACCAGTTATTACGGCAACCCAAATGCTAGAGTCCATGATTCAAAATCCACGTCCTACACGGGCGGAAGCAAGTGACGTAGCCAATGCCATCTTAGATGGTACTGATGCAATCATGTTGTCTGGTGAAACTGCAAACGGCGCATACCCAGTAGAGGCGGTTACGACTATGACACGCATTGCTGAGGTAACAGAACAAGCTGCTATTTACGACAGTAAGAGTCGTGCTCGTCAAGATGTGGATATGACGACTACCAGTGCTGTATGTTTAGCAAGCGTGCGCATCGCTCAAAACCTTGGGGCCGCTGCTATTTTGACATGTACTGAATCTGGTCATACGGCAATTAGCACTGCTCGACATCGTCCGGCTTGCAAAATTATTGCTGTAACACCGCATGAAGAAACAATTCGCCGCATGCAATTATGCTGGGGTGTAGAGGCTATTAAAGGTCATGAAATCGTTAACTCTGATGAAATGGTTAAACAAGCCATTACAGGTGCTCTTGGCACAGGTGCCATTGAGTCTGGTGACTTAGTTGTGGTAACGGCTGGCGTACCATCTGGTGCGACAGGTACTACAAATATGATTCGCGTTCATATTGCGGGCCAAGTACTCTTGTCTGGTAATGGTATTTTACGTAAATCCGTAACAGGTAATGTTTTCATTGCGGCTAATCATAAAGGTAATTATGAAAGCTTCAAAGACGGCGACATCCTTGTGGTGGGTACAATGGAGCCTGAATTAATGGCTATTGCAAAACGTGCAGGCGGCATTATCGCTGTTGAAGATGGTTATACCTCTGACAGTGCTATTGCTGGCATTACCTATGGCATTCCTGTAATTTTAGGTGCTAAAAACGCTCATGACGTACTCCTTGAAGGTCAAGAGGTAACAATCGACGGTGAACGCGGTAAGGTATTTGCAGGCATTGCTAATGCTCGCTAGTTAGTGATAATAATTTTATAATATAGGGACTGTCTAATTTCGTGATGGAATTAAGTGACGAAGTGTAGACTAGTCAAAATATGAATGCTTAATACAAGGAGTGAGACTATGAATCCATATAATGTAACAGGACCTAGTAATTCTCAAGTTGCTCAGGTTGAAAGTATTGTATCCCAACGTTTGAAGGGATCCTTCTTGTGGATGGTTGTAGGTTTATTTACGACTATCGGTGTTGGAGTGGCTGCGTTGGCAAATCCAAACTGGCTACGCTTTGCATACGAAAACTTTAATATTATTCTATTAGTTGAACTAGGCGTAGTATTCCTATTTAGTGCTCGTGCGTATACTGCCAATGTTATGACTTTAAAAGGCATGTTCTTCCTCTATAGTGCATTGAATGGCCTTACATTGACCTTGATATCGTTGCGATATAATGTATTTGAAGTAGTTATTCCAGCGTTAATCGGCACGTTAGCGTTCTTCATTGGCTTTGCCGTGGTAGGGGCTACTACGAAACGTAATTTGTCATCCCTAACACCATATGTAATGGCTGCCTTACTTGGTATGATTATCGTATCTTTTGTGATGATAGGGGCTCGTTATTTTAACTGGGCTGTACTTAGTGGCTTTAGCGATACTGTTAGCTTAGTTCTAGGTTATGTAGGGGTTGTAGTATTCTCCATCTTTACAGCTATCGATGTGAACCGCATTAAAAATAATGTGACACAAGTAGCGCTCTTGGAGGATGAAACCATTTTAGACCGCATTGAAATTACAGGTGCTTTGAGCCTATACTTAGATTTCATTAACTTATTCTTATCCTTATTGCGCATCTTTGGTAATAAGCGATAAAAGGAGATTGTATGGATAATAGAGAATGGCAAACCTTTGTAACCGTTGTGGATGAAGGGAATATTACAAGGGCTGCAGAAAAATTATTTTTATCACAACCGGCTTTAAGCTATCGGTTGCGCCATATGGAAAAAGCCTTAGGCCATTCTCTGTTGTTGCGAACTGCTGAAGGGATTGCTCTTACGGCACAAGGCGAAATTTTTTATGACTACTGTAAAAGAATGATGCAAGATCAAGAGGCCTTAGAAAATGCTATGAATTCCGCTTCTGGTAAGATTCAAGGGACCTTAAAAATCGCATCATCCATCAATTTTGCAGACTATGAACTACCAGCTTTACTGAAATCATTTCGAGAGCAATATCCGGATGTGCATATTCAAGTTAAGACTGCTTTCAGCCATCAAGTAGTAAAAATGTTTAATTCTGGTGACTGTATGGTTGCCTTTTCTCGTGGTGGCTATGAAGTATCTGGTAAATCTGAATTACTATTGGAGGAACCGTATTGTTTGGTTTATAAAGAATTAGTACCACCTGAGTCGTTAGAGAAGGTACCATTCATTAAATATCAAACAGATGCGTCTGTAGCAAACATTATTGAAACGTGGTGTGCTGAGCATTTTGAAGAACCACCGAGTGTTGCGATGGATGTAAATTCTATGAGTACGTGTCGTCACTTTGTACGCGCCGGCCTTGGATGGTCTATTTTGACCTATATGGGCCTTGGATCTTGTAAGGATAGAGATATATATGTAAGTCCATTGCGTAGCAAAGATGGGACCTATATCACTCGTGATACAAATATGGTATATACAAAGGATACGGAAAATCTTGTTGTAGTTAAAACATTCATTGAATATGTTCGCGATTACTATAAAAAACATACTGTTGTAGATAATAGTATTTTTAGAGAATATAAAGGATAGATTATACAAATTGAGTCTATATAAGGCTTTATAACTGTCTATCCATGCTATTTCAGTATTAGACTTTTTCGATATAATCAGTCATAATAAAGGTGTCTCGAAAGAGCAAGGCAGTAACCATGTAAGTGCATGTATACCCCCTTTGGGGACGTATACATGCATTTTTTTCATTTTGGGCTGCAATTCTATGCTTAAAATGCATAAAAAGTATGAATAGTAGATATAAAAGTTTTTATAACCCCTATAAAGGTAATCTATTATTCATAATTCTTTTAAGCATATATAATGAGTGTAGACTTAATCAATGTAACTGACGTCGCGAGCAGTTAGGTTGTTAAAGACTAGATGATTTTATGTATGCCTAAGTTAGTTAAGAAAGGTAAAGACACACATGAAAGACAAATTATGGCGCGTTGCCGTTATGGCTGCCATCGTCGCAATCGCATGGTTTGGTGGCACACCAGAAGGCCTCAAACCACAAGTATGGCAATTATTTGGCATTTATTTAGCAACTATCGTGGGCTTGGTATTAAAACCATTCCCAGTTCCTATTACGGTATTATTAGGTGTTGCTACATCTTCTATTTTATTGAGCAACACAAAAGATGTATTAGCTGGTTACAGCAATACAGCATTATGGTTGATCTTCGCAGCCTTCGCATTATCCGTTGCGTTTGGTAAAACTGGCCTTGGTCACCGTATCGCTTACCACTTAGTTCGATTGTTTGGTAGCACAACACTTCGTCTTGGTTATGTAACTGCATTCCTTGACTTAATCTTGTCTCCAGCAACTCCATCCAACACAGCACGTGCAGCAGGTATTGTTTATCCAATCAACTTATCTATCGCTGAAGCGGTTGGTTCATATCCTGGTGAAACTGCTAAAAAAGCAGGTGCTTACCTCTTACAGAATGGTTACTTTGCAACAAAGGTAACATCTTTCCTATTCGCTACAGCAATGGCACCAAATTACTTAGCACTTGATTTCATTACTAAATTAACAGGTGTATCCTTGAATTGGGCACAATGGGCTGCAGCTATGTTTGTACCTGGTTTTATCATGTTAATGCTAATACCACTTATTGGTTATATGTATGAGCGTCCATCTGTAAAAGATATTGACAATAAGAAAATTGCGGCGGATGGTTTAGCTGAATTAGGACCTATGAAAGCGTCCGAAAAAGGCCTTATCGTTATCGCACTTCTTGCAATCACTGGTTGGATTCTACCAACATTTGATATTAAAATCGATGCTACCGCAGTAGCTATCGTAGCCATGATTGCTACATTTGTATGTGGCATTATTTCTTGGGATGATTTGCTTAAAACAAAAGCTGCTTGGAACACATTGATTTGGTTCGGCGGTATCTTGGGCTTATCCTCCGCATTGACTAAAGGTAAATTCTTCGAATGGTTGGCTAAATACTTAGAAGCTCATATGAACTTTGGTTTAGATCCATTCATGATGCTTATCCTTATCTCTATTATTTCCGTTGTAGTTCGCTATTTCTTCGCATCTGGTACTGCATACATCTCTGCAATGCTTCCAGTATTCTTGATTGTAGGTATTAACGCAGGCATCGATCCTACATTACTTGCGTTCATCATGATTGGTACAAATGCGTATGGTGGTTCCGTAACTCACTACGGTGCAGCTCCTGGTCCAATCATCTTCTCCGCTGGTTACAACAATGTAAAAGACTGGTGGACAGTTGGTCTCATCTCCGCCGTTGTATGTTTAGTATTGAACTACGTAATTGGTATCCCTTGGTGGAAAATTACTGGTTTCATGTAATATGAAACTTTCACTATGGAGTGTTAGAATTTAATTGTTAGTATTCAATGTCTGTATATGGCTCTCGCGACGAGCCTGTACAGACTTGGGTTTTATAAATGTTTCACAAGGAAAGGATGCAACATGGCACAATTAGTAAAAGCTGCACAAGCTGGCTTCGACGAAAAAAATGATGCATTAGTAACGGTTGAACCGATTGCTAGCGGTATCGAAATTGAATTAACATCCAAAGTTATCCGCCAATACGGCGACCAAATTAAATCCGTTATCTTAAACACAGTAAAAGAAGCTGGTTTTGATGGCGTAAAAGTAATTGTACAAGACAAAAATGCTTGGGATTACACAATTAAAGCTCGCGTATTAGGCGCATTGGAAAGGGGGAGCAAAGCATAATGGCTAACGATAAAACATTCCCAGAAGTTAAAACAAATCCATTAACAGAGGCTGCTAAAAAACGCTTGTCTCGTTCCATGATGTTCGTACCTGGTAATACACCTAAAATGATTAACAGTGCTGACATTCACGGTGCTGACTCCATCATGATCGACATCGAAGATTCCGTGCCTATTACAGAAAAAGATACAGCTCGTCTTTTAACTGCAGAGGCATTGAAATCTCGTAAGTTCCGTGCAGAAACAGTTGTTCGTATCAACCATCCTACACAAACTCCTTATGGCTATGACGATCTTGATGTAATCGTTCCAGCTAAACCTGATATGATTCGTTTACCTAAAACTGAAGACGTATCTGAAGTTGAAATCGTAGCGAAGAAAATTGAAGAAGTAGAAAAAGCTAATGGTTGGCCAGAAGGAACTATCAATATTATCGTAGCTATCGAATCCGTTCGTGGATTGTACAATGTTCGTGAAATCTGCCATGGCCCTCGCGTAGTTGCTATCGCTCTTGGCGCTGAAGATTATCGCGCTGACCTTCGTACAGGTAAGCATAAACCAGCTGTTGAATTATTGTTCGCTCGTCAAACAATTCTTCACGCAGCACGTGAAGCAGGTATCCGCGTAATTGATACTGTATTCTCCGACGTGAAAGACCCACAAGGCTTCCGCGAAGAAGTTGAATTCATTAAAGCTTTGGGTTACGATGGCAAATCTTGTATCCACCCAAGCCAAATCAAAATTATCCACGAAGTATTCACTCCTGACGAAAAAGAAATCGCTCACTCCGTTAAGGTATTGAACAGCTACGCAGATGCATTGCGCAACAATAAAGGCGTAATCTCCGTAGATGGCAAAATGATCGATGGTCCTATCGTAGTACGTGCACAACGCGTAGTTGATAAAGCACGTGCAGCAGGCATTAAAGTTGAATTAGAGGAAGGAGCAGAATACGATGTTAAATAAAGTAGGTCGCGATATCCCAACAAATATCCCAGCACTAGAAGGTCGCGAAGTATATCAAGGTGAATTCGCTATTGAACCTAAAGCTCATCGCGCAGGTAAACCTGTACACATGAGCCGTGTTGGTACTAATAAAGTGCTTGCTTCTATTGATGAAGCAATCGAAAAAGCTGGCGTAAAAGATGGCATGACGTTGTCCTTCCATCATCACTTGCGCAATGGCGACTATGTAATGAAAATGGTTATGGAACGCGTTCAAGCAAAAGGCATTAAAGACATTACAATTGCGTCTTCTTCTTTGTCTCCATGCCATGAATTCTTGGTAGAAATGATTCAAGATGGTACTGTAACAGCTATTGAAACATCTGGCTTGCGCGATCGTCTTGGCAAATTCTTGACTCAAAACCCTGGCGTATTGAAACGTCCTGTAATCATTCGCTCCCACGGTGGCCGTGCTCGTGCTATCGAATCTGGCGAAGTTCATATCGACGTAGCTTTCATGGCTGCTCCTACAGCTGACCCACGTGGTAATGCTACTGGTCGTATGGGTAAATCCGCATGTGGTGCGCTTGGTTATGCTAAAGTTGACTCCCACTATGCAGACACAACTGTTATTATCACAGATAACTTGGTTGACTATGTACACAACTATGCAATCCCTCAAACTGACGTAGATTATGTTGTTGAGGTTGAAAGCATTGGTGATCCAGAAGGTATCGCTTCTGGTGCGGTAGGTTTCACTAAAAACCCTATCCAAATTAAAATTGCTGAATTAGCTGGTGAATTCCTTGACCAAGCTGGCATCATTAAAGATGGTTTCGTATTCCAATTGGGCGCTGGTGGTGCTCCATTGACTGTGGCGAAATTCATCGCTGAAAAACTTCGCAAACGCGGTGAAGTAGGTGGCTTTGCTATCGGTGGTGCTACTGGCATCTTGACTGGTATGCTTGAAGAAGGTTTGATCCGTGCAATTTACGATACTCAAACTTTCGATACAACTGCAGCAGCATCTTTAGATAAAAACCCTGCACACATCGAAATGTCTGCTTCCATGTACGCTAACCCATGGACAGACTGCACTACAAACTACCTAGACGTAGTATTCCTTGGTGCTACTGAAATCGACCTTGATTTCAACGTAAACGTAATGACTGACTCCAACGGTGTATTGATGGGCGCTTCTGGCGGTCACTCCGATACAGCAGCAGGTGCTAAATGCACAGTTATTACTTGCCCATTGATCCGTGGCCGCTTGCCAATGATCCGTGACAAAGTAGCAACTGTAATTACACCAGGCTCTTCTGTTGACGTACTCGTTACTGAATACGGTATCGCAATCAACCCAGCTCGTACTGATTTGATTGAACGCTTCAAAGATAGCAACTTGCCTATCTTCACAATTGAAGAATTACAACAATTAGCATTTGATTTAGTAGGTAAACCACAAGATATCCCTGTATCTGATAAAGACGAAGACATCATCGCAATCGTAGAATACCGCGATGGTTCCATCATTGACGTGGTTCGTAAACCGCTATAATTAAAATAAGACCCTCTCCATAGTCCTCGGACTTATGGAGAGGGTCTTTTTGTAGTTATAAATGGTTTAGTGTTAATTTTAGATACAAGGTCAAAACTTAATGAGATAAAAATGGTACATAGATATAGTTATACTTTTACTATAAGAAGATTGGAGATCATTAGGAGGTAGTTTTTATGTATCGTTGTATTGCCAATTTAGAGATTGACCTAGAGGGGCTAAGTGAGTTTTATAGTGATGTAAGCGAATATGAAACACTAAATATGTACCAAATAATATCTGCTTGGTTACAGGATGATTTAGATGGACCTAATCCTGAAAAAACGGTGCTCGGTGTATCAGAGTATGCTTTAGACTGGATGTTTGTGTTACCTGGAGATATTTCTTATCGCAATCTATTTAATATGGGGAGTTGCAAACTTGGTAATCGTTTTGAAAGCATTGATTATTTATATGCGCAATTTCTACAAACATTAGAAAGTATGAAACGATTTGAACTTAAATATGAGACGCTATGTTTAGATTATATAAACGTGATGCCACAGTATATTGAGATAACTCTAACCTGCTGTAAAAATGTAGACTTTTTATTATTTATAAAACGTTGGTTACGTACTTGTAGTACTTATAAACATCCGATATACTATAAAGTGAAAGATATATTTTACATTACGTTTTAATTTAGGAGAGAGTGTATGGCTCAAGTATTTAAACAAGATTTAACAGATGATTCCGTTCGCCCTGGCGGTTTGTTTTTCGTTGAGTTATTAATGCCAAAGCAGTGTGATATGCCTAGTCGCGATACAATGGTGGAGGTATTCACAAAGCATTTAGGCACTGTTGATTGCTTTAGTTATGGAGTTGAATCTGCTGGTTTTGCACCTCAGAATTATAAGGTTCATTATGAAGATAATGATGCCGATATTCCACCGACCTTGATGGTGACGAATTGTGAGAAAATTGACAAACCTGTACTAGATGATTTTGAACGTAGTCAAGTATGGGATTGTCCAAATGTAGATGAGTTGCTAGATGAGTGCCAATATAGAGTATTTGCTACTGATATGTTAGCTTCCGGTTTAGAGTCTAAAGAACGAGCCGATATGTTAGTAAAGTATGTAGATGCGTTACTAGAGCTATATCCATCTTGCAAGGCCGTTGTCTTTGGTCCATCTCGTAAGTTCTTAAGTCGTGAAACCATTGAAAATCATCCAGATAAAAATGTGACTCGTTTTATTTATTATGCCGTAAATGTGCGTTATTTTAGCATTCAAGGCACAGATGACATGATGGTTGATACGTTAGGTATGAGCACCTTATTCTACCCTGATTTGCAGTACCATTTTCACGGTATGAATCCTGATGATATTGTAAATCATGCGTATAGTGTGTTGTACTATATCTTTGAGCACGATAACCCTATTGATGACGGACAAACGATTGCAGGCTTAGAAAATGGAGATATGAATCCAGATATTAAATGGAAGGTTCAATATGAGGATTCCTTAATTCAACCGGTTCGCACTGTTATAGATATTAATATGGGCGAATATGCATCTGGCACTCGCTAGTTATTAATTGATGAAAGGAGTGATCATTATGAATGATCAACGTATTTTTGACATGGAACTTGTGAAAGTTGAAAGTCTAGAGAAAGCTGTTAGGACACCATTTTATCAAACTGATTCCACAGGTGGTTCAGTATGGGTTATTAAACCTGGTCAAACCTTACCAAAGCATTACCATCATAACTCTGATGATATATGGGTTATATTGCAAGGCAAGGGGGTATTTTATCCAACGCCTGATACGGAGGTGCCTTTTACAAAGGGGCAAGTTATAGTATCTAAAAAGGGTGAATGTCATGGCGCAAAAAATACTGGAACAGAAGATGTTATCTTTGTGAGTATCGTTGCTCCTGTACCTGCTGATTATGACCCTGTTAGTACTAATTAATATGAAAGCACTTTATAGTATTTTGTTATCTTGTAATAGAGATAGAGTTATACTATAAAGTGCTTTTTATTTTATACAGTCAGTCTTTGTGAATATACCTTTTCTATTTTCAGATGCTATCATTTGGATTTTGCTATTTTTATTTGTTATTTCTATATTCTATATAATTCCATTGACAGAGGACTTTTGTTTTCTTAAGATAATAAGGTATGTAATATCTTAAGTAGTAGAAAGGAATTGTATGAGCTCATCTACACCAGAGCCTCAAAGTGGGGCCATCGACTTTAAGGACTTTACGACGCGGCGTATGCTCCATGTAGTCCTACCATTATTTATTGTTTCTATTATTGCCTTTTTGGATCGTGTAAACATTGCCTATGCTGGCTTGACCATGAAGGAGAATTTACCATGGTTGACACCAGAGGTATTTGGTATGGGCGCCGGTATCTTCTTTATTGGCTATGTATTATTTGAAGTCCCTGCATCCCTAATCGCTGCTCGCTGTAATGCTATGCATTGGGTAGCGCGTATTATGTTTAGTTGGGGCCTAGTATGTATTCTTATGACAACGATGACCACAGAGTTGGAGTTTTATATTTATCGATTCCTTCTTGGTCTATGTGAAGCCTCTTTATATCCTGTAATTTATTCGTTACTCATTCCAAATTGGTTCTTGCCAAAGGAGCGTGCGAAGGCAATCTCCTTGATGTTAACATCTTTATTGTTCTCTAATATCATTGGTGGTCCATTGGCAGGTATCTTACTTGATACCACATTCTTTGGTCTTCATGGCTGGCGCACACTCTTCATCGTTGAAGCCATTCCTGCTGTAATTTTTGCTTTCATTTTTGCGTTCTGGATGAAAGAACGTCCAGATCATGCATCTTGGGTAACTGATGCAGAAAAAGCGTATATCAAGGCTGAACTTGAAAAAGAAGAACAACAAAAGCAAGCAGTAAAGAAGTATACTACATGGCAAGCTTTGAAAGATCCAAAAGTATTGCGTTTAGCATTAATCTATTTCTTATGGGTTATTGGTTTCTGGGGCTTTAGCTTCTGGATGCCTCAAGTTCTTAAAAGCTTATCTGGTTGGCCGCCAAGTGTTGTAGCATGGTCTATTGCGATTCCAATGTCTGCCGCATTACTTGTGCAAGTATATTGTGGTTATTCCTCTGAAAAGCGCAATGAAAAACGTTGGCACGTTGCTACCACATTGTTCATTGGTACGATTGGCTTCTTAGCAACGCCACATAGTCCATCCCCAGAAATTAGCTTATTCTTTATCTGCTTAACTGCTGTAGGTGTTTACGGTGGTATGGGTGTATGGTGGACCATGCCAACAACATTCTTATCCGGTGCTGCTGCAGCGGGGGCGATGGGCCTTATTAACTCCTCTGGTAATATGGGGGGCTGGGTAGGACCTTATATGCTTGGTTTTATTAATGGTCACACTGGTAGCTTTACTTACGGTTACTATGTAATGGGGGCCTGTATGTTCCTTGCAGCTCTATTGATTTTAACATTACCAAAATCTATGGAACACAAAGAAGACTAAGTAAAATATTAAATTTATAAATTTAAAAGAGCTATATTTCTAATACATTCACATTGTAGCGAATGTATTAGGTATAGCTCTTTTTCTTTAGTAATAATGCTGTTTTATGTATAATAAGAGTAATAGAATCTACAGGATAAAAAAAGAGAGAATAATATGTATAGAACGTTATTTTAGCAACCGTATTAGCAACTTTCACAATAGGCACATCTGTAAATGCTGTATTATTATATGACTAGACTGCTGGAATCCCTTTGTAGAGAAAAAGATTATAGTAGTAGATCGAATTGTCTCCCATGAAAATCAGTATGGCGCAGGAAAGCTTATAGTGGTGATAGGCTTTGGATATCAAGAGGAAATAGAATATTGAAAGAGTGTAGACCTAAGTTTGATGAAATTACATCATTTGATGAATTTAAAAAATATTATTGGTATCGTGATGAACTTTCACAAATATGTAAATCATTAGGATTAGAATATAGGGGAATAAAACAAGAACTCAATCATATTATTGAGCAGTACTTTAAAGGCAATTTAATTAAAAAATCATCAATAAAAAATAGAAAAAAACAAGTGGAAAATATTACTTTAGATACACCATTACTTGAATGTAATTTTTCTTTTAATACGAAGTTTAGAGAATATTTTTCTGATTTAACAGGTGTTTCACGATTTAAATTTAATGCTGATATGGCTACTGCTTGGAGAAAAGTAAAAAGTGAAAAAAATATAAGCTTTACTATTGGAGATTTGCTGAAAGTATATTATGGTGAATCAGATTATGCAAAGTATGACAATTCGGTTTGTCAATGGAATCAATTTTTTAAGGATTTTTGTGCAGACGAATGTAGTGGCAATTATTCGAATAAATTAAAAGTAGCATCTATTATTTGGAAAGAAGTTAGAGATTCAAAAAATGAAAAAATCTATTCAAAGGATCTTTTAAGTGAATATGCATATAAATTAGAAGCGTATCGCAAGTAGAAGCAACTTGTCATTGCAGAGACGTATGGGAAAACTAGTGATTAAATCTATAATAGAATAATGATAAAAGCACCTTATATCCTATGAAAAGAGTCATTTGTGATGACTTTTGTAGGTATATAAGGTGCTTTTATTTATTCTTGATTTCTTTATTGAGTTTATTTTGTTACATCAGGCACTTTCCCAGGATTCATATCGAGATTTAGATCTGTGGATTTGAATGGGTGTGGGTTTGCCTCTGGTGGTTGTACTTTGAGTTCTGGGTGCAACCATTGTAGTTGTTTCAGTTCCCAGTCGTACTTGGCACCGTCGTTTTGTAATTGGCGAATGTCTTTAAAGATACCATCCAGTTGGTCGCTATGTTTATTAGCCATCCCTTCTAGGATGTAAAGGCGACTAGCTACACTATCAACGGAAGAACCATCGTGGTCTTCATCGACACGCCATTGTAGTTCTGAAATTTGTATTTGCTGGAAGATTATAACAATGACCAGCACGATAATAACGCCCCACATGGGCGTTTCTTTAGCTTTCAAAAGGGCCCGCAATTTAGATGCGAGCCCAGATGGTTTATTCATTATTGACGATCCTCGAGTTGTAATCCAGGTAATGGTAATTTGGAATTTACAAAGTCTAACCACAAGCGAGAAGCGTGGGAGAGGTAATGACCTTTTTTCCAAATAACATAAAGTGTGTGAATAATTTCTGGTACAAGTGGACGTACAACGACCTTGGAACCAACCTCTGTATTTTCACCTGCCTCAGGGCAGAGACGAGATGGTAACAATGCGATGGCAAGGTCTGCACTAACTGTTTGCAACATGAGATCACGTTGACTTGTTTCAAATACGATATGAGGTTGAAAACCTGTATGTTTACAAGCTTTGATGATTTCGTCATGCAAATTAAAGTCATCTTTGTGCAATACGAAAGACTCATCAGCTAGCATTTCTAAACGAATTTCTTTTTCTTTCGCAAGAGGGCTAGATTTTGGAACGATAACAGAAAGAGGATCACTAGTGAGGTAGAAGGACTCAAATTCTTTTGGATTTGGTTTCGTACAAATGATACCAATATCAATCAAGCCTTCTTGAACACTAATCTCAACTTTTTTAGAACCTTGTTCATAAAGTTCTAATTCAATTTGTGGATATACTTTTTTGAACTCCCCTAAAAGCTGAGCGAAGATAGGTGCATCGGTAATTGGTGGAATACCAATTCTAATGGAACCTTGCTCCAAACGAAACTCGTTTTCAAAATCAGTTTTTAGATGTTCAAACATGAATACTACGCGTTTTGCGTGGGTTAAGAAGATGGTACCCCCATCAGTAAGTTCTACAGATTTAGCATTACGCATGAAGAGAACAACACCAAGTTCGTCTTCTAAAGCTTTAATAGTACGGCTGATAGCGGATTGGGAGATGTGCAAATTCCGCGCAGCTTTACTAAAGCTTTTTTGATCAGCTACTTCAACGAAGTATTTCAAATGATGAAAATCCATAATTAACCCCCTAAAAATAAAATCTGGTTATGGGAAGTGACTTATACTAAATGAGAATAGTTATTACTATAACGCAATTAGCTATTACTTTATGTAAAGCATGGATAGCAATATTGGCAAAGCGACAGTCACTGTATGTGTTGCGTTGATAGGGCCCAGCACGTTATAATGTGCATATAGGGCTATATCAAGTTATGATATTAGGAATTATGGTTGTGCCCAATACAAAAGTATGTTCACACATAATGCCATATTATATATAACATATATATTATTGCATTATTTTTTCATGTGCGCAAGTTTGTAATGGTTGTTATTCCTAAACATAATGATAGATTAAGCAAGTGTTCTATTTTTGCTAAATGCTTAAGGAGGCAATAATCACATGAGTCGTAAATTTAAAACTATGGACGGCAACCAAGCGGCTGCTCACGTTTCTTATGGTTTTACAGAAGTTGCTGCGATTTACCCAATCACTCCATCTTCCCCAATGCCAGAACACATTGACGAATGGGCTGCGTCTGGTCGTAAAAACATCTTCGGCAACACTGTTCAAGTTGTAGAAATGCAATCTGAAGCAGGTGCTGCTGCCGCAACTCACGGTTCTTTACAAGCTGGTGCATTAACAACAACTTTCACATCTTCCCAAGGTTTGTTATTGATGCTTCCTAACTTATACAAAGTAGCAGGCGAATTACTTCCAGGTGTATTCCAAGTAGCTGCTCGTGCATTGGCTGCACACGCTTTGGCTATCTTCGGTGACCATCAAGACGTAATGGCTGCTCGTGCAGCTGGCTGCGCTATGCTTGCTGAATCCTCCGTACAAGAAGTAATGGACTTGTCCGCTGTAGCTCACTTGACAGCTATTAAAACTCGTGTACCATTCATCAACTTCTTCGACGGTTTCCGTACATCCCATGAAATTCAAAAAATTGAAATCTGGGACTATGAAGATTTGAAACCATTAGTAGATATGGACGCTGTTAAAGCTTTCCGTAAAAATGCTTTGAACCCAGATGCTCCTGTAACTCGTGGTACTGCAGAAAACCCTGATGTTTACTTCCAACATCGCGAAGCATCCAACAAATTCTACTTGAACGTTCCTGACGTTGTAGAACATTACATGAACGAAATTAATAAATTGGCTGGTACTAACTACCAATTGTTCAACTACCATGGTGCTCCTGATGCAACTGACGTAGTCGTAACTATGGGTTCCTCCGCTCAAGTAGTTCAATCCACTGTTGACTACTTAAACAAATTGGGCCGTAAAGTTGGTTTCATCAACGTTCACTTGTTCCGTCCATTCGCAACAGATCGTTTGTTGAAAGCTCTTCCTCAAACAGTAGAACGCATTGCAGTTCTTGACCGTACTAAAGAACCAGGCGCTTTGGCTGAACCATTGTTCTTGGATGTACAAGCTGCTGTAATCGACGGTGGCCGTAACGTAAAAGTTATCGCTGGTCGTTATGGTTTGAGCTCCAAAGACGTTATCCCTGCAGATATCGTATCTGTATTCGATAACTTGGCTGCTGAAAACGGCAAGAAATTCTTCACATTGGGCATCAATGATGATGTTACATTCTTGTCCTTGGATCGTGCTGAAGGTGTAGAAGTTGAAACTCCTGGTTTGACTGAATGTAAATTCTGGGGCTTCGGTTCTGACGGTACTGTAGGTGCGAATAAATCCGCTATCAAAATCATCGGTGACCACACTGACATGTATGCTCAAGCATACTTCGATTACGACTCCAAAAAATCTGGTGGCGTAACAATGTCTCACCTTCGTTTTGGTAAAAACCCAATCAACTTGCCATACTTGGTAACTGAACCTCAATTCGTAGCATGTCACCGTCAATCTTACGTACATGAATACGACTTGATCCGCGGTATCAAAAAAGGCGGTACATTCTTGTTGAACTGTACTTGGTCTCCTGAAGAATTGAACGAACATTTACCTGCTAAATTACGTCGTCAAATCGCAGAAAAAGAATTGAACTTCTATATCATCAACGCTGCGAAAATCGCTTCCGAAATCGGTTTGGGCGGCCGTATCAACATGGTAACTCAAGCTGCATTCTTCAAATTGACTGAAATCATCCCTGTTGATGACGCTGTTAAATACCTTAAAGAATCCGTAGTAACTTCTTACGGTAAAAAAGGTCAAAATATCGTTGACATGAACAACGCTGCTATCGATCAAGGCGTTAACGCTTTGGTAAAAGTAGATGTTCCTGCTGACTGGAAAAACGCTGTTGATGAAGGTGGCCACGCAGTTAAACCTGGTTGCGAATCTTGCCCATCCTTCGTTCAAAATATTGCACAACCAATCAATGCACAAGCTGGTTATGATCTTCCTGTATCCACATTTGCTGGTTACGAAGATGGTACATTACCTGCTGGTACTGCTAAATACGAAAAACGCGGTCCTGCATTGTTCGTTCCAAAATGGTTACCAGAAAACTGTATCCAATGTAACCAATGTTCCTTCGTATGTCCACATGCTACAATTCGTCCAATCTTGGCAACTGAAGCAGAAGTGGCTGCGGCTCCAGAACATTTCGATACAATCCCTGCTATGGGCGCTAAAGATCTTCAATTCCGTATCGCAGTATCCCCATTAGACTGCTTGGGTTGCGGTAACTGTGTTGATATCTGTCCATCTCCAAAAGGCAAAGCTATCGTAATGACTTCCATCGACACTGAAATTGAACAAGCTGAAGCTTGGAATTACGGTGTTAACCTTCCTGTAAAAGAAAACCCTATGAATAAAGAGACTCTTAAAGGTTCTCAATTCGAACAACCATTGTTCGAGTTCTCCGGTGCTTGCGCAGGTTGTGGTGAAACTCCTTACGCTAAATTGTTAACTCAATTATTCGGCGACCGCATGATGATTGCCAATGCAACTGGTTGTTCCTCCATCTGGGGTGCTTCCATGCCTGCATCTCCATACACAACTAACCAACAAGGTCAAGGTCCTTCTTGGGCTAACTCCTTGTTCGAGGACAATGCTGAGTATGGTTATGGTATGTACATCGGTGTTAAGAAAGTTCGTCAACAATTAGCAGAAGTGGCTGCGAAAGCTGCTGAAACTGCTACAGGCGAATTGAAAGAAGCTTTAGAACAATGGCTTGAATTCGCTAACCTTGGTGCAGCAACTCGTCAACGTTCCGAACGTTTAGTAGCAGCTATCGAAGCTGAAGGTGCTACAACTCCTGAGTTGAAGGAACTTCTTGAGAAAAAACAATTCTTGATCAAACGTTCCCACTGGATCTTCGGTGGTGACGGCTGGGCATACGATATCGGTTTCGGTGGTGTTGACCATGTATTAGCTTCTGGCGAAGACATCAACATCTTCGTATTCGATACTGAAGTATACTCCAACACTGGTGGTCAAGCTTCCAAATCCACTAATATCGCAGCAGTTGCTCAATTCGCAGCTTCTGGTAAACGTACTAAGAAAAAAGACCTTGGCATGATGGCTATGTCTTATGGTTATGTATACGTAGCACAAGTAGCTATGGGTGCAGACAAAAACCAATTGATGAAAGCTGTTACTGAAGCTGAAGCATATCCAGGTCCTTCCTTAATCATCGCTTACAGCCCATGTATCAACCATGGTATCAAAGCTGGTATGGGTAAAGCTCAAGAAGAACAACGTAAAGCAGTTGCAGCTGGTTACTGGGATCTTTACAGATACAATCCTCAACTTAAAGAAGAAGGTAAAAATCCATTCTCCTTGGATTCCAAAGAACCAACTGAAAACTTCCAAGACTTCCTTAAAGGTGAAGTTCGTTACGCATCCTTGGCTAAAGCAGCTCCAGATGTTGCAGAAGAATTGTTCGCTAAAACTGAACAAGACGCTAAAGATCGTCGCTTAAGCTATGTTCGCTTACAAAAAGGTTTCGAAGACGTAAAATAATTCGTTATTTAACGACTAAGAACTAATAAGAGGCACCCTTTCAAGGGTGCCTCTTTTGTATATAATCTTGTATATAATATAGTTAACTATATGTGGAATTTATTTTATTGTATCTTAAATTAATGCGGTCATTTCTTGAATAGCTAGTTCCTGAATTACTAATGCTTTCACAATAGGTAATATACTAGGAATTTGGTATAATATTAAATAGTTGTGCATATACTACTAGGTATATTGTACTGATATATGATTTGATAACTTTAATAGTAAACATAGAGGTGCTTATGGCTAAGGATAATCAACAGATCGCAACAGACGATATGCAACAAACAATATATAAAGAGTTAGGCTATAAATCCTATCCATTTCCTTTTACTACACCTGCCTATTTGGAAGCGTATGGTACACTTGTAGGTCTTAAGCCACCAACGGCTAAAACAGCACGTGTACTTGAATTAGGTGCTACATATGGGGGAAATATTATTTCTCAAGCTGTGCATAATCCAGAAGCAACATTTATAGGTATTGAGCTTTCCCAAGATCAAGTAGAGAAGGGCAACAAAATTATTAGTGATGCCAAGTTAGATAATGTATCTCTATTGCAAGGGGATATTTTGAACTTTGACGAATCCTTAGGAAACTTTGATTATATTATTGCCCATGGTTTTTACTCTTGGATTAGCGATGAAATGAAGGATAAGTTGCTTGATATTATATCCCATCATTTGGCTGATAATGGCATTGCATATGTATCCTATAATACATACCCAGGTTGGCATACGATGGAAGAGGTTCGTCAACTTATGCTATTTGCTAATCGTGGTTATGATGAGTTGACTCATAAGGAAAAGGTATTACGCGGTAAAACTGTAGGTAGTCTAGTAGGTGCTCAAATTCTTAATTATGATAACCTTAAAGAGCGTAATAGTAAATTCTTAGGTGCCTTGCGTTCCGTTATGCAAAAGGATGATTATTATGTAGGTCATGACCATTTAGAACCTCATAATGATCCATGTTACTTCTATCAATTCAATGATCATTTAAAAGCTCACAATCTTAGCTATGTATGTGATGCAGATTTAACATTATCCATGGTTCGTACCTATGATGAAAGCATCGCCGATAAACTTGAAAAATTGGCTCCTAATAGCCAAGCTGATCAAGAACAATATTTAGACTTTATGCTTGATACAACATTCCGCAAGTCTATTATTTGCAAAGAAAGTGCTGCAAAGGATATTAGCTATGATATAGCTAATCCAGATAAGGTGAATACAGTACCTGTACGGTCTATCGTAAATAGTTTTGTATTCCAAATCCTCTTTGATGAAGAAGCATTAAAAATGTTTGAAAATGAGCTTGTACGAGATACATTCCAAGCGCTCATTAAAGATGGGGGCACTTTCAATATGATCGAAGCCCTTGCCATTTTAAAAGCTGCTCATGATACTGCTAATGCATCTGAAGATGACTTAGAACCAGCTGTATGTAGTTTATATAAAGCTATCGTTGAACATATGGTACGCGGTGGTATTCGATTCTATAAAACATTCCCTGATAAACAGGAATATATGGAGGGCTTATCCTATGTACCAGCTCGTTTTACAAACTTTGTAAAAGCTATTGCTGAAGGTGGTAGTGAATATATTTATGGTGCAAATATGTTCAATGACGCTATTGGTGATATTTCTGAAGAAGATTTATTGTTCATGGAATTGTTGAATAAGCCTAAAGCCAAGTCTACGATGATTAAGAAGATTAAAGATTCTCTCTTTAGCGCTGATAAGGCCCAAACTGGTAAACACCAAAATGCCATGGCGGAAGCATTCTATAATGAATTGACGAAGCGTATGGAGCAATTAGGCTTTATTAGACGTAAGAAAAATGATGGTCTTTCGTAATTCTTTTAAAATTTCTAAGATAACATTTTGGTGATTCATATAATCTTCAGAATAAATATAAAACCCATTATACTTATAACATTTATGTGTATTAAGTAGTAATGGGTTTTTGTTTTATATAATTTAATTTAATCTTTTTTAATAATTATTACATTTAGTTATTTAATATTGCCAAAAAAGTATAGTAAATCGATAAAATTAATGAGAAATAAATGAACCATATATGAAAAGTGTGGTATACTATGTATGGGTATTTTTGTGAACATCATCCGATGTGTTGTGGATGATATTATAAATTGTATTAGTTACAATGTTGTTTTTATTGTATTATTTGTAAAAGGAGTCTTTTATGGCATCTAAGAAGGCCGTTCTAGTATATATACTAGAAATCCTGAAAAGTGAAACGGATGCTAATCATACTTTATCTCAAGAGGAGATTCGCAGTATATTAGCCGAGCGGTACGAGGTATCCGTCGATCGGAAGACCTTAGGCCGTCATTTAAATGATTTATATGAATCTGGTGATTTTGGTATTCAATGTGAAGAGTCTGCGGTGGGAGCGGATGGTACTATTCGCCGTACTGATTTCTATATGATTCATACCTTTGAAGATTCAGAATTGAGATTATTAATTGACGGTATTTTGGCGTCTCGTCATATTACCGCATCTCAACGTAAGGATTTAATTAGTCGTGTTGCTAAATTGGGTAGCTCTCATTTCAAGCCCCATGGTATTGATATTGAAAGTGCTACGGGTTACCTTCATAGAAGTCAGGACTTATTCCTTAACATTGATCTCATAGAGGAAGCAATACAAAAGGGGAGAAAAATTTCCTTGGCTTATTGCCAACCTGACGTGGATAAACGATTACATATTAATCTCGGTCCAGATAATAAGGAGCGAAAGTATGTATTCAATCCATTCCAACTAGTTATGAATCGGGGACACTATTACCTAGTTGGGAACCATGAAAATTATGATGACATGTCTACATTGCGTGTCGATCGAATTGCACACATTACGGTGCTGAGCGAACGTAAAAAACCTTTACGGGAGATAAAGGGCTATAACCAGCAACGCACCTTCAATGTATCACAATATGTAAAAGAACATATTTACATGTTCGGTGGTGAATCCGTTACCGTAAGTTTTAAGGCGAAGCGGTCTATTGTAAACCAAATTTTAGATTGGTTTGATGGCAATGTGGAATTTACCAACGTCACATCTGATGATGTTGTATGCCGTGTACGTGTAAATCATGATGCCTTTAAGTATTGGGCACTTCAATATATGCAAAGTGTGAAAGTACTTTCACCAGCATCCTTGGTAGCAGAAGTGAAAGAAGCTATTAAGGAAGGCTTAGAACAATACTCATAATAAAAGAGCTAGTTGATCGTTGAATCAACTAGCTCTATTTTTATGTATGCTATTTTAAACGTCCGATTTCTAATTTATAGAACATGCATTTTTTCTGCTTCGCGATAGTCCTTAAGAACTGGACGAGGAGGTAATTTACCCATGATACTCACTACATAGATAGCGATGGAAGAGAAGATGAAGCCTGGCACGATTTCGTAAAGGCCAAGGAATCCGAATTGTTTCCAAATGAGTACGGTTAAACCACCTACGACGATGCCTGCGATACAGCCATGACGTGTCATACGTTTCCAGAATAAGGAGAACAAGATGGCTGGACCAAAGGCAGCACCAAAACCTGCCCATGCATAGGCAACCATGGTTAAGATGTAGCTATCTGGATCCATTGCCATATAGATGGCTATTAATGCAACTAGTAGTACTACGATACGACTTACTAGTACCAGCTCTTTATCACTCGCTTTAGGATGAATGATATTCGCATAGAAGTCATTAGAAATGGCAGAGGCTGTTACTAATAACTGGGCAGATGCGGTACTCATGATAGCTGCGAGTACTGCAGACCAGATGAGACCTGCTACAAATGGTGTAAAGAGACGCTCTGTCATGATAAGGAATACAGTTTCTGCATCAGTGCCTACCAATTTATCTGGTAACATATATACGTGACCAATGAGGCCAACTGCAATGGCCGCCATAAGGGATAAGATAACCCAAACCATGGCGATGTTTGTAGATTTCTTAAGTTCTTTTGCATCGGAGATAGCCATGAATCTTACGAGGATATGAGGTTGACCGAAGTAGCCAAGCCCCCAACCAAGAGAAGAAATCAAGCCAATAACCCAAGTGAACCAATCAGATGGATCACCGAATAGGCTAAGTCCTTGAGGAAACTCGTGTTGAATGAGTTGGAATGTTTCAATAGGACCACCCATAAACATGGCAGCTGTAATTGGTACCGCTAAGATAGCGAAGAACATCAATGCCCCTTGGATACAATCTGTCCAAGATACGGCGAGGAAGCCGCCGAGGAATGTGTAGAATACAACGATACCCGCTGTAATAAATAGAGATACGGTGTAATCAAGACCAAAGATGGTATTGAACAGTTTGCCACCTGCTACGAACCCTGATGATGTATAAATCAAGAAGAAAATCAAGATAAATAGGGCGGAGATAACAGCTACCGAATGAGATTGATCGTGGAAACGATTTTTCAAATAGTCCGGTAAAGTTAAACTGTCACTAGCTACCTCAGTATGGTTACGCAAGCGTCTAGAAACAAACTTCCAGTTTGCCCATGTACCTAATGTGAGACCTACGGCAATCCATACACCAGAAATCCCCGTAGTATACGCTAGGCCAGGCACACCCATGAGCATCCAACCACTCATATCTGATGCTTCCGCACTAAGTGCTGTGATCCATGGTCCTAGTTGTCGGCCACCGAGAATGTAATCACCAATGCTGTTAGATTTCCTGTAATAGTAGACCCCGATATACATCATGAGTCCTAGGTATAAGGCAAAGGCGATGATAATCATTAAGTTGTCTTGTGTCATGCCTATATAAGACCTCCTTAGGTTGTAGTTCCATTCTATAGTATTATAAATAATTTCTATTGTACCATATATTAGTGCTTTAGAGTGTAAAAATTTGGTGAGATTTTATTGATTTCTATACGAATTTTAAGCATATACTTTTATCTTGGGTATTAGACGGTTAACCTATAAATCGTATATACTAATAAACCGAAAATACTCGAAATATGATAAAATAATAGAATGGAAAATGACACGTGAAAGGAGGTACTCATGGATCAACAGGGGACAAGAAAACAAGAAAATCTAAAACAACCAGTTGTGACAAAACAACAAGCACTACGCATGTTAGAAACTTACTTTGGGTACACCTCCTTTAGACCGGCTCAGGAGGCCCCTATTGCATCCTTATTACGAAATGAAGATGTAATCGGTATCATGCCGACGGGGGCTGGTAAGTCTATCTGTTTTCAGATCCCTGCGCTTTGCAAGGCGGGGCTTACAATCGTATTTTCACCACTGATTTCTCTTATGAAAGACCAAGTAGATGGTCTGTTAGTGCAGAACATTCCGGCGACGCTTATCAATAGTACACTTACGCAAGCGGAATTTAATAAAACCATGTACGAAGTGCGTAGCGGCAAGATTAAACTCTTATATATTGCACCAGAGCGGCTAGGTTCTAATTTTTTCTGTAATGTGCTGAGAGCATTGCCTATTGCTCAAGTCATTGTGGATGAGGCTCATTGTATCTCCGAATGGGGCCATGACTTTAGACCGTCCTATCGCCTCATCGGTGAGTGGCTCAACTCACTGCCTAAAAGACCTATTGTAGGGGCTTTCACGGCGACGGCTACGAAATATGTAGAAAATGATATCAAGAAGCTATTAGGTTTAGATAATGCGAATGTGTATGTAACGGGCTTTGATCGGCCTAATTTATCCTTCTCTGTTATCCGTACACCTAAGCGCATGGATTATGTGGTTCACTATGTGCGCCAACATGCTAACGAAAATGGTATTATCTATTGTGCGACGCGTAAGGATGTAGATCGAGTATATGAAAATCTAACCCGTGCAGGTATTAAGGTAGGCCATTATCATGGAGGTCTCAGCGATGAGGTGCGCCGTGAGATGCAAAATGCTTATGCAGATGATAAACTGCAGGTCATGGTGGCTACCAATGCTTTTGGTATGGGCATCGACAAGAGTAATGTGCGCTATGTGTTGCACTACCAAATGCCGCGCAACATGGAGTCCTACTATCAAGAGGCGGGCCGTGCAGGTCGCGATGGGGCTCCTGCAGAATGTATCTTGCTCTACAGTGGGCAGGATGTACAAGTTCATAAGTATTTGATTGAACAGTCCATCGAGACGCCTGAGCGACAAGAGGTGGAGCTCCGCAAGTTACAGTCTATGATCGACTACTGTTTCTGCAGTAATTGCTTACGTAAATATATGCTTAACTATTTTGGTGAAAGCACCGTTTGGACTACTTGCGATAATTGTAGTTCCTGTAAAGGCTCAGGTGATAAGGTCAATGTTACAAAAGAGGCGAAGGCCATCTTCCGTGCTATTATGGGTACTGATGAACGCTATGGTGCCTCTATGATTACCTCTATCGTGCGTGGTGAGCGAACTGACCGTATTATGCGAGCTGGCCACGATTCACTCCCTGTATTTGGTTTACTAAGTAATGTAGACGAGAAATCTATTAAAGGGCTCATCCAACAGTTTGTAGCTTCTGGTTATTTGCGTAGTTCTTCAGGTAAGTATCCTGTGCTATCCTTGACGGCTGGTGCTGAGGAAGTCCTCGCTGGGCATAAAGAGGTAGAGGAAATCAGACAACATGTATCAGTACCATCTCGAACTAGTCGGTCTACGTCTACTACATCACGAGGAAAACCTAGTTCTGGATCGGGTGGTTTATTTGAACATTTACGACAACATCGTAAGCGCTTAGCTGAAGAGGCAGGGCTTCGACCATATCTTATCTTCCCCGATACAGTACTTATTGACCTAGCCAATTTACGACCCACAACATTAGGTGAGTTTGGAAATGTAAAAGGTGTAGGGGAAGCAAAATTGAAAAAATATGGCCTCAGCTTTTTACAGGCCATTGCAGAATATAAGAGATAATAAATTTTACTGTATATATGGTAGTACGATGTATTTTTTAGTATGATAGTACTATATATTGTAAGATATAAGTTAGTATGATTCGACGTATTATATATAAGATTTAGGGGGACATATGAGTCTAGCAGATACACAATACCTCGGTATTATTGAAAATATTTTAGAACATGGCACGTATGGTCAAAATCGTACCGGTGTTGCAACTTATAAATTGCCACATCAAATTATGCAATTCGACTTGCAAGAGGAATTCCCGATTTTGACTACAAAATTTGTAGCTTTCAAAACGGCAGTAAAAGAATTGTTATGGATTTGGCAAATGCAATCTAACGATGTACGTAAATTACAAGAAATGAACGTGCGCGTATGGGATGAGTGGATGCGTGAAGATGGTACTATTGGTAAGGCTTATGGTTACCAAATTGCAAAGTACAAACAACTTGATAAGCTCATCAAGACTATCAAGGAAGATCCGGATAGCCGCCGTATGATTGTTACATTGTGGAATATTGAAGATTTAGATGATATGGCATTGCAACCATGTGCGTATGAAACATTATGGGACGTAGCTGATGGACACTTAAACTGCATGCTCATTCAACGTAGTGGCGATATGGGCCTTGGCGTTCCATTTAATACAGCTCAATATGCAGCATTACAATGCATGATTGCCCAAGTTACCGGTCTTAAACCTGGTAAATTTACTCATGTTATCAACAATGCTCATGTCTATGAAAACCATGTAGAAGCATTGCGCGAGCAATTAGCACGTCGCGATCAAGCATTGCCAGCTCCAAAAATTATTGTGAATCCTGAGGTAAAAGACTTCTATGACTTCACACCAGAGGACGTTACATTAGACGGGTATGAACATCTAGGTAAATTGTCCATGACTGTTGCTGTATAGCATTATATTCATGACAATTGTTAAATAGCATAATATGTATGGCTGTTGCTATATAGTATTGTGTTCGTAGACATTGCTAAATAGAATAATTTATGACTGTTGCCATATAGCATTAACCGAAAGAGGCCAGTATGTTAGCATTAATCGTAGCCGTAGCACATAATCGTGTGATCGGTAAAGATAATACCTTGATTTGGCACTTGCCGAATGATTTGAAATTCTTTAAAGAGAAAACGACAGGTCATGTCATCATTATGGGCCGTAAGACCTTTGAAAGTTTGCCGTTCTTGTTGCCAAATCGTGAGCACTGGGTGATTACCCGTGATAAGGGCTTTGATGCGCCAGAAGGAGTTAAGATTTTCCATAGTCCTGAGGCGGCTGTAGAAGCAGCACGTGCTCTTGATGCGGCCTATGTTATCGGCGGCGCTCAAGTATACGAGGCTTTCTTGCCTTACGTGGATACGATGTACATTACAGAAGTAGACTACGAATTTGAAGGGGATGCGTTTTTCCCAGAGTTCCCAGAGGAGGCTTTCACCATTGAATCCGTTGTAGACGGAGTGGTGGATGAGAAGAATACATATCCTCATCGTTTTGTAACCTATCGCAGAAAGGCATCTAAATGAGTGAAAGAATGTTTGCCATTATTGGCAGTGAATTAAATGTTAAGCCAAAGCAGGTGCAAGCTGCCGTAGAATTATTGGACGAAGGCAATACGGTGCCATTTATTGCGCGTTACCGTAAAGAAGTAACGGGCGAATTGCAAGATGAGCAATTGCGTACCATTGAAGAACGCATTAAATACTTGCGCAATTTGGAAACACGTCGCCAAGAAATCATTGCATCTATTACAGAGCAAGAAAAAATGACCGACGAGTTGATGAAGTCCTTAGAGGCCGCAACAAAGCTTCAAGAGTTAGAGGATCTCTATTTACCGTACCGACCTAAAAAACGCACTCGTGCTATGATTGCCCGTGAACGAGGATTAGAGCCGTTGGCGGACATGATCCTTAACGATACGGTTACCGCTGGTGATCCTTTAGAGATTGCTAAAGACTTTGTAACGGAAGAGGTGCCCACACCAGAGGACGCTATTCAAGGTGCCTCTGATATCGTAGCGGAAATTGTTAGTGATAGTGCAGACTTTCGTGCTTACTTGCGTAAAAAGATGTGGAACGAAGGCTTTATTCAAGCTGAGTTGACTGGTGATGAAGAGGTACAACAACAGTTCTTGCAATACGCAGAATATGCTGAACCGGTTCGTCAAATGCCATCTCACCGTATCTTGGCGGTTAATCGCGGTGAAAAATTAGGTGCTTTAAAGTTAGCCCTTACTGTGCCAGGTGATACGTATGTTGCTTACATGGTGCAAAAGTTAGAGAAAAATCCGAAATCCATATTCGCAGACTATAAAGCGGCTGCAGTAGCAGACGCGTATAAACGTTTAATTTTTCCTGCTCTAGAGCGTGATATACGCAACGAGTTGACAGAAAATGCGGATGAGCAAGCTATCAAGGTATTCGGTGTAAACCTTAAGAACCTATTATTGCAGCCACCTTTGGCAGGCCACGTTATCATGGGCCTTGACCCTGGTTACCGTACAGGTTGTAAGATGGCTATTATCGACCAACAAGGTAATGTGCTAGATTACGGTGCCTACTATTTAACGAATAGTGAAAAGCTTCGCAAAGAAGCGCAAAAGGTATTGGCTGATAAAATCCGTAAGTTCAAAGTTACTCTCTTATCTATTGGTAATGGTACTGCATCCTACGAAACAGAGCAGTTTGCTTCCACCATGATTGAAGAGGAAAAATTAGATTGCCACTACATTATCACTAATGAAGCAGGCGCATCTGTATACTCTGCTTCTAAATTGGCTATCGATGAATTACCAGATTTAGACGTAACCATACGCGGTGCCGTATCCATTGCACGGCGTGTACAAGATCCATTGGCTGAATCTGTTAAGATTGATCCTAAATCTATCGGCGTAGGTCAATACCAACATGACGTAAACCAAAAACAATTGACCCATACCTTAGATCAAGTCGTTGAAACTGTAGTAAACCACGTTGGGGTAGAGCTCAATACGGCATCTCCTGCTATTTTGCAACATATTGCAGGTATTTCTAGCACAGTAGCTAAAAACATCGTTGCATATCGTCAAGAGAATGGTGTATTTAAAAGCCGTAAAGAATTGTTGAAAGTACCTCGCTTAGGCCCTGCGGCGTTTACACAATGTGCTGGTTTCCTTCGCTTGCAACACGGTAAAAATCCACTAGATAATACATCTGTCCATCCTGAGTCCTATGAATTGGCAGAACGTATTATTGGTGAATTAGGTTTTACCTTGAAAGATTTGCAAGACAAAGCGCAATTGGAAGCATTACAAGTGAAATTACCACTTGTTGATGCGGAAAAAATGGCCGCAAAACTTGAGGCGGGTGTACCGACTGTACGAGATATCTTAGGGGCTTTGGCAAAACCAGGTCGTGACCCTCGTGAAGACTTGCCAGCACCACTTACTAGAAAACATGTAGTAAGCCTTGAAGATATCAAGGTAGGTACTGTTGTAAAAGGTACTGTTCACAACGTAGTTGATTTTGGTGCCTTTGTAGACTTTGGTCTTAAAACTAATGGTCTATTGCATCGCAGTGAATTATGTAATAGCCGTCAACATCCATCTGATGTGCTGGCTGTTGGCGATATCATTGAAGCTCAAATTATTTCTGTTGATGTAAAACGTAATCGTATCGGTTTATCTGTAAAAGCATTACAACCAGAAAAGCCAAAGAATAACGATAATAACCGAAACAGAAATAACAACGGACAACGTCGAAACATCGGTCGTAACAATAACCGTAATAATGGCCGCAACAATGGTGGTCGTCAAAACAATTAGTATCAATTGAATTATATTATTGAGAAATACTCTTGACTAAAAGTCATTGTACACAAAACCGCACTCTCTATGGATTTTGAGGGTGCGGTTTTTCTATATAACTTAAAACTATGTATAATAATGCAGAACAGATATATCGAAAATGATATATCTGATTGAAATATTTAGATATAAGGAGTATGATGAAATCACAGAGGAAATCTTCCTCAATCTATATTCCTACATAGGAGGTAATGCTATGAGCTTGAACCTTAAAGAAAGATATGGACTTTTAATTAATAATGAATGGGTAGCTGCATCTGACGGCGCTGAATTTAATGTATATAACCCTGCTAATGGCGAACAACTTGCTATCTGTGCAGAGGCTACGAAAGACGATGTTGATAAAGCGGTAGACGCTGCAACAGAAGCTTTTAAAACTTGGAAAACAGTATCTCAAATAGATCGCGCTGATTACTTGTTAAAAATTGCTGACGCTATCGATGCTCATAAAGAGTATTTGGCACAAGTTGAAACATATGACAATGGTAAACCAATCCGTGAAACTTTGAATGTAGATATTCCACTTGGCGCTGACCATTTCCGTTACTTCGCTGGCGTGCTTCGTTCCGAAGAAGGCTCCGCACAAGTATTCGATGAAAATACATTGAGCCTCATCGTTCGTGAACCGATTGGCGTTGTAGGTCAAGTTGTGCCTTGGAACTTCCCATTCCTAATGGCAGCTTGGAAATTGGCACCAGCTCTTGCAGCAGGTTGTACAGTTGTTATCAAACCTTCTAGCCATACATCCCTTAGCCTTTTAGTATTAGGCGATATTTTGAAAGAAATCTTGCCTCCAGGCGTTGTAAATATCGTAACTGGTAAAGGCTCTAAATCTGGTCAATATATCCTTGATCATCCTGGCTTCAGCAAACTTGCTTTCACAGGCTCTACAGAAGTAGGTCTTGATGTATATAAAGCAGCATCTGAACGCTTGATTCCAGCTACATTGGAATTAGGTGGTAAATCTGCGAATATCTTCTTTGAAGATGCAAACTGGAAACAAGCTCTTGATGGGGCAATGCTCGGCATCCTCTTCAACCAAGGTCAAGTATGCTGCGCAGGTTCCCGTATCTTCGTACAAGATACAATTTACGATAAATTCGTAGCTGAACTTTCCGCATTATTTGATAAGGTAAAAGTTGGTTTGCCTTGGGAAGAATCTACACAACTAGGCTCCTTGATTTATGAAGCTCAAGTTGAGAAAGTACTTAGCTATGTAGAACTTGCTAAAGAAGAAGGCGCTCGCGTTGCAGCTGGTGGTGTACGCGTTACTGACGGCGAACTTGGTAAAGGTTGCTTCATTAGACCTACACTTATCGTAGATGCTACAAACGATATGCGCGTAGCTCGTGAAGAAATCTTCGGCCCTGTAGCTGTTGTTATCAAATTCCACAGCGAAGAAGAAGTGATCGAACAAGCTAATGACAGCTTATACGGTCTTGGCGGTGGCGTATTTACACAAAATCTCAACCGTGCAATCCGCGTAGCTCGAGCAATCGAAACAGGTCGTATGTGGGTAAATACATACAACTCCATCCCAGCAGGTGCACCATTCGGTGGCTATAAACAATCTGGTATCGGCCGTGAAACTCACAAAGTTATCCTTGAACACTACACTCAAATGAAAAACATCATTATTAACTTGAGCGATAAACCATCTGGTTTCTACGATTTAGATTAATCATATATAAATTTCTCCAATAAACTATAACAATGAGGCACCTCCTTGGAGGTGCCTTTTTTGTGATTAACAATAGCTTATTATCTGTGAAAGGATACAGTATGCTATAATTGTAGCCATATAAAATCGTGTTGTTTAGAGAGGGCCATTAGAAAATCAAACCCTAAGACAATACTTAAGCAAATAGAGTAAATGCATAGTGAAGAATATTTATACTAGATAAAAATAAGGAGTATCGAATTAATGAATCCTATTCCCATCAAAAAATTGTATAATCCCCAATATGATTTGTTATCTACTAGCGATAGAATGGAATTATTACATAAGATTGGAAAAATATATAATTTAGAATTAATATGCTTTAAAGAATTTACTGCCTTTGGAAAATCCACATATACGGCGGTATATCGTTCACATGATGGTATAGAATTTGTATTTGTTCCTGGAGATACTGTTACGTTAGGGTTTGATTTTAAAAATAAACCATTTCAGGATATTTTTAATGATGAAAATTTAGCGGACCTTGCCTATCCATTTGTCGAGGGATATGAAGAGGAAATCTTTAGTGAAGACGATGTTCAAACTAAGATTCGCGAAACACTGGAAGATGAAGAGGTACTATCCAACATAGAAACGTATTTTAAACATAATTTTACTCGAGAAGATGAGTTTGTAATCCATCCATTATTGGTACAAAAAGAGTATAGTGAGACCTGCTGGAGTCTTATTCCAGCTGATATGCTTACACAAAATAAAGAATGGCAAAACATGATAAAAAAAGCCGAGGAAAAAGGTGTTTCTGAAGTGATGGTGCACAATACTGTTTGTTTATATAAAACAGACGATAGCAATTGGTGTGGCAAACTTTATGAAGAAACAACATTTAAGAAACTTTTACAGGATATAAAAGATAATAGATATTCTTTGCCTACACAAAGAGAGTGGGAGTATTTAGCTGGCAAGGGGTGTAGAACTATCTTTCCATGGGGAAACAATATAGATTTCTCTATGAATTTAAAGCATATGGAATGGATGGATACTGATGGAGAGTATACGTTAGAAAAAGAAAACTTTTTTGGCCTTGTTATAGGTGACGATCCGTATTGTAGAGAAATTGTATATGATAATGATGTGTTTTCCTATAAAGGTGGAGATGGTGGCCGCAATTTATGTGGAGGATTAGGTATTGTGTGGGGCTATCTTCCTATTTCACCATATTTTCAAGATAGGGAAGTAGGAATGGGCGATTATATAAATGGTGGATATGATTTCTTTAGGAGGATTATAAGAATTGTTGATGATAGTGTGAAATGATGTCACATATAATAATTCTAAAATATCAAATGATAACGTCGTCTCATACGTAAAAGAGGTACCCTAGAGGGTACCTCTTTTATTAATATTGGGATAAGCGGAATATTCTTCTATATTCTTGCGGTGCATCAGATCCATCAGATGGTTTTATGATGACTCTAATATATATTTTTTCTTTGAAGTCTGGATATGTTGAAGCATATTCTTTGCAGAATTGATCCATACGATTGAAAAAGTTTATTACATCTTGATTTTGTATAGCCGAATAGGGGATAGGCATTTCAATATATAAAGAAGATGTATCATATGTGGCATAGGATAACTCCTCTGCCGTTAGATAGTTTTTCATTAATGGGAATACAGTTATCAACGGAATGTTGGTTATCAGTATTCGCTCAACTTGTGGTACAACAGGTGCAGAGGTGTGCAAGACTTCAGATATTTCAATTGGTATTTGGGGATACTTATCAAAGGTGACTTGCCATGTATTGTTCCTTTGTGACTCCAAGTGATATGTTAGGTTAGGATAATTCTTACTTATATATTGTTGAACTTCCTCTTCACTGTAATGTGATAGAAGATGACAACCCGTTGTTAGTATGAGGGATAGTACAATCAACGGTAGTAATACAAATCTTTTAAGAGTAAATGGTTTCATTGGTATTCCTTTTATACTATTTTAGAAAGTTCATTAAATCGTAATTGCTTAACAGACATTGCTTAATTATTGGCGGTATTTTGAAGTACGTTCTTTTAATCATATTATACCTAAAACATATTTTTACTTATATAGTTGATTAATACCATACAATTCTCCAATAAACTATAACAATGAGGCACCTCCTTGGAGATGCCTTTTTGTGCTTAATATAGACAATCAGTATCTTATCGGTATCGAGAGACCTTATGCTATAATTAAGAACATCTAAGAATGTATTGTAAAAGAGACTGGTAAAAAATGAAAAAACTTGAAATGTTAGGATATTTTTGGATTTTCATATCTATGTCGTTATCCATAGGGTTATATAAACTTGAGATTCGTAAGCGTCCAATTGATAAAAAACATGAATATATAAAAAAACATAGAATTTTTGGTAGTCTAACAAAGTATTTATCTATAATTTCTATTATAAGTTTAGTGGTCTTAAATCTTAAATTTTTAATAGATAAAGATTATAAAATTATAGTGAATTATGCTAGTATTTGGTTGATTTTTTCCCTTTTCACAATGATTACAGGGTTTTGTCAAAAGAGAGAGAGTATATATTTTAAACGGAGTCTTATTGCTATATTTTCTATGTTATTTTATATAATTGTGCTTGCATATGCATTTAGGAATGTAATATTTTAGATAGCAATTATATATCTAAAATATTAATTCTTTCAATAGCGTTCACCTTTGAAATATGATATACTATTCTAACGCGCATAATTCGTGCGCGATAGGAGGAAACACATTTAGATGTTAGAAAAATTTGAACAATTAATGATTAGCGAACCTGTTCTAAGAGCGTTAAACGATATGGGCTTTGAAGAGCCTACGCCAATTCAACAGGAAGCTATCCCAGTAGCCATGAGCGGTAAGGACATGATCGGTCAAGCTCAAACAGGTACTGGTAAGACAGCAGCATTTGGCTTGCCTGTATTGGAACGCGTAGACGGGAATGAGCGTCACGTTCAAGTAGTTATTTTATCCCCTACACGAGAATTAGCTATCCAAGTAGCTGAAGAGCTTAACAAAATGGCTCAATACACGAATATCACAGCACTACCTATCTATGGTGGTCAAGATATTAATCGTCAGTTCCGTGCCTTGAAAAAAAATCCACAAATCATCGTTGCCACTCCAGGTCGATTGATGGACCATATGGATCGTGGTTCTATCCACTTTGACCATGTGAAAGTTGTGGTATTGGACGAAGCCGACGAAATGTTAAACATGGGCTTTGTTGATGATATCAATAAAATCTTGGGTGCTATCCCAGAAGACCATCAAACATTGTTGTTCTCTGCAACTATGCCTAAAGCTATCCAACAATTAGCTGAAACATATTTGACAGAGCCAACATTGATTCGTATGAAACCGACTCAAGTTACGATGGACTTAATTGAACAATATTATATCGAAGTGCAAGATCGTCAAAAATTCGATGTTCTTTGCCGCTTGTTCGATATCCAAACACCTGAACTTGCTATTATCTTCACACGTACAAAACGTCGTGTTGATGAAGTAACTGAAGGTCTTAAGAAACGTGGTTACATGGCGGAAGGCATCCATGGCGATTTGTCTCAACAAAAACGGGACAGCGTAATTCGTCAATTCCGCGAAGGTACCATCGATATTCTCGTGGCTACTGATGTGGCAGCTCGTGGTCTTGATATTTCTGGCGTATCTCACGTATATAACTATGATATGCCTCAAGATCCTGAAAGCTACACACACCGCGTAGGTCGTACAGGCCGTGCCGGTAAAGCTGGTCAAGCTTTCACGTTCGTTATCCCTCGTGAAATGGAGCATTTACATGCTATCGAGCGTTTAACAAAACGTAAAATCGCACGCCGCCGTGCACCTTCCTTAGGTGAAGTTCTTGAAGGTCAACAACGTTTGGCAATTGAAAGCCTCGTTGAAATGACAGATAATTTAGAAGCATTAGCGCCATTCAAATCTAGTGCAGAGGAATTGTTAAATGATACAGATTCCGTAACACTTTTGGCAGCAGCTCTTAAATTGTTAACAAAAGAACCAGATACAACTCCTGTAAATATTACAGAAGAAAAGCCATTGCGCGTACGCCGTCGCCGTGAAGGTGGACGTAGTGACCGCCGCCGTGGTGACCGTCGTAGAGATGGTGATCGCCGTCGTGACGGTGATCGTCGTCGTGATGACCGTCCTCGTCGCAGCCGCGATGATCGTAGAGGTGAACGTCGTGATGACCGTCGCAGAGATGATCGTAGATCTGATCGTCCACGTGGTGACAGAAAACCTCGTCATCAAGGTGAAGGTTTCAAACCTTACTTTAAAGACTAATAGAATGTGGATTGTTTTCGGGCAATCCACATTTTTTATTACTTAATAGTTAATACTATCTATCTTGATAAGTATTGAGAATTCTGTTATAATAGATAATAATTATTTCTTGTAAATGGCCGATAATGGTCGATGCCTTATAGATTTCCAAGTGGAGAAAGGTAGAGTAGAGTATTATGGATATCGCACAAATTCTGCGTAGCCAAGGGTTTAAAGTAACCCCACAACGTATTGCGATTTATGATGCATTGCGTGGTCATCATGATCATCCAACAGCAGAAATGTTGTATCATACGTTGCGTCCAGAACATCCAAGCATGAGCTTGGCAACCGTGTACAAGACAATGGAGATTTTTGAAAAAATCGGTCTTGTAAAAATTTTAGAAGTTGGTGATGAGCGCGCTCATTACGATTGGGACACACAAGCTCATTCCCATATCCGTTGCATCCGTTGCAACAAGGTAGAGGATATGATGGGCATTGATTTACAAGCTATCAAAACAATTGCTGATCAAGGTAGCGAGTACCAAATCACAGGTCAACATATTACCTTTGAAGGTGTATGCCCTGAGTGTGCTAAAAAAGAAAGCCATTAATACATAACCCCTGTCGCGAAGGGCTCCTTCACGGTAGGGGTTATATTAGTTATATATGTCTTCTATTCATTAGACTTTTGGAATAGATGTAAGCGTAATAGAATAGATATTAGAATTGAGTATTTTAGAATTTTAGAGTTATATAAATATAAAGGAGTATTATGTTTGTCATCGGCAGTCATTTATCAATTAGTAAAGGTTATTTAAACATGGGGAAAGAAGCTACCAAAATTGGGGGCAATACATTCCAATACTTCACGCGCAATCCTCGTGGTGGTAGTATGCGTGCCCTCGATGTAGAGGATATGAATAGCTTGAGTGCGTATATGAAAGAACATAACTTTGGCACCTTATTAGCTCATGCACCTTACACATATAATCCATGTGCTGCAAAGGAAGATTTGCGTGCTTTTGCAAAACAAGCCATGACAGAAGACCTAGAGCGTATGGAATATTTGCCAGGCCAAATGTATAACTTTCACCCTGGTAGCCATGTAAAGCAAGGTGTAGATCAAGGCATCGAATACATCGTGGAGTGCTTGAATGAAATTTTATTCCCTGGCATGAAAACAACAGTCCTCTTAGAGGTCATGGCAGGTAAGGGTACAGAAATTGGTTCTCGATTTGAGGAAATTGCACGCATCATCGACGGTGTGAAATTAAAAGAATACATGGGCGTATGTGTTGATACATGCCATATCCACGAAGGTGGTTATGATATCGTCAATAATCTTGATGGTGTTATTGATGAGTTTGACCGTATTGTAGGCTTAGACCGTTTAAAAGCCATTCACTTGAATGACTCTAAAAATCCTATGGGCGCTCATAAAGATCGGCACGAAAAAATTGGTGAAGGTTACATCGGTATCGACGCCATTGCTCGTATTGTGACACATCCTAAATTGACGAACTTGCCGTTTTATTTAGAAACGCCAAACGAATTAGATGGCTATGCGAAAGAAATTGCCATGTTGCGCTCTATTGTAGAGAATCAATAATTAAGCTAAAACGCAGTCTTAGTTATATAATTATTTATATAACTACATTCAGATAAGGTATAGGGAGAGCTGGAAAGGGGGATAAAATGCGTTTTTTACATACTGCTGATTGGCATTTAGGACGTATTTTTTATGGTCAGTATTTAACAGATGACCAAGCTCATGTGTTGGAGAATCAGTTCTTTTCTATTTTGAAAGATGAAAAAATCGACGGCATATTGTTAGCCGGGGATGTATTTGATAGAGCGGTACCGCCTATTGAAGCTATTGAGTTATGGGATTCCATCATTACCCGTCTCGCTATGGATTATAAGGTACCACTCTTCGTGGTAAGTGGTAATCATGATGGGGCTGAACGCCTTGAAGTGGGGCGCTCTATGTTGAGTCAATCAGGAATCCATATTTGGGGATCCCCTCATCATGCATTACAACCCTTTGAATTTGAATGTGTTGATGGTAAAGTGGCCATTTGCCCTATGCCCTTTAGCGAGCCTCGTCGCATAGGGGATGCATTAGGGTTAGGTTTTGCTACCCCTTCTTTGGAAACTGGTCTCAATCTACATAATTATGATCAAATGTATCAGGCTTGGAGCAACCATTTACGTAATCAAGTGCCAAAGGGGATGCGTAGCATTGCTATTAGTCATGCCTTTGTAATGGGCGGTGATGTAGGTGGCTCTGAGCGTACCTTATCTATCGGTGGTAGTGAACAAGTAAGTCCACAAGTCTTTAAAGACTTTCACTATACAGCCCTTGGCCATTTGCATGGGCCTCAGCGAATGGGGGCAGACTATATTCGTTATAGCGGATCGCCTTTAAAGTATTCCTTTGATGAGCATGCGCAGAAGAAATCTTTTACCATCGTTGATATGAATACAAAGGGACAAGTAGATGTTAGCACCATTCCTGTAGATGCGAAGCGAGATGTAGTTATTTTAGAAGGTTATTTTGAAGATTTGCTAAATAATAAGGAATTACAGGCTAAGCATAAAGATGATTATGTACAGGCCCGACTGCTTGATACGATGCCTATTATGGATGGGATGGCTAAGTTGCGCCAAGTGTACCATCGCTGTATGACCATTGATTTAGTTGGTCGAGTAGCAACGCCTATGGCAGATATGGATGAAGCTGTATTTAAAGAGTTAAACGAACGTGAATTGTTTAACCAATTTGCCGAAACTGTATGGAAAGAACCATTAACAGAGCGAGAGCAACAATACATCAACTCTGTGTGGGACCGAATTTTAAAGGAGGACTAAATGAAGCCTATATCTTTAACTATAGAAGCCTTTGGTCCATACCGAGATTCGGTTACCTTGGACTTTAATGAACTGCAAAACCATTCCATGTTCCTCATCTCTGGTCCTACAGGAGCCGGGAAAACGTCGATACTAGATGCCATGGTGTATGCCTTATATGGTGAGCCTAGTGGAGAGGTGCGCAAAACAGATGCTATCCGCAGTGACTTTGCAGAACCTGATCGTATGACGCGGGTAGATTTTTCCTTTGCTATCGGTGATGCTCGGTACCGTGTTGAACGATTGCCAAAGCAAATGGTTGCAAAAAAACGTGGTACAGGTATGCGTGAGCAGAATGCTAGTGCTACTGTTTACGAAATGAAAGATGGGGAATGGAAGATCATTGCCACTTCTGCGGCTGCTATTCGTGATACAGTTCAACGAATCATAGGCTTTCGGAAGGACCAATTCTTACAGGTGGTTCTTTTACCGCAAGGGGAGTTCCGAAAATTACTAGTAGCATCCACTAGTGAACGGGAAGAGTTATTACATACACTCTTTAGAACCGAGTTATACCGAAGATTACAAGATGCCTTAAAAGCTGCTTATGATGAGGCAAAATCCGGTATTGAAGAAAATGTAACAAAACAATCTGCATTACTGCAATCCATTCCGCATGATGAAGAAATCCCTGTACTAACTATTGAGCATGTACGAGAGCTTTTGAAAGATAGAGGACCTCATCGTGATACGCTTGTTGTTGAACGTGATAAAGCTGTAGATGTAGTGGACCAGTTCAATACATTGCGCAATGAGTGGGCCTTATATAATCAGGTACAACAATCTCTTATTAAGGCTACGAACAAATTAGACTTGGTAAAAGCAAGAGAAGAGGAGCGGTCTAGTTTACATGAAAAGGTTCAGTTCCTCACCGGGTTAACACCAAGCTATGAATTGTATAAACAACTTGCTGATAAACAGGCTGTATTAAAAACTTTGAAAACGGCACTTTCAGATGCAAGAAAAAGTGTAGAGGCCGCAACTCAACATGAGTCTAAATGTACAGAGGCTTATGAAGTGTTAGCATCTCACGCTGAAACTATACAAGCTAAGAGGACTACGTTGGCGCAACTACGACAACAGTCAGAGAAATTTGATGAGTTAGCACTGCTAAATCAGGAATTGACCACATTAAAGAGCAAGTTAGAAACACAAGACCGCGAGAAAAGTGAAGCTAAGTTGCAGGCTCAGCACAAGCTAGTAGCTGATTTAGAGGCTGAGTTAGTTGAAGTGAGAAAACAGTTTCAAGCTAATAGTAAAGCATTAGAGTCTATTCCTCACATCCAAGAGCAGTTGAGCCAGTTGCAACGATATTCTGAATTGTTATCAGAGAAACAAAAGGCTCAAAACGATATTGATGCTAAGGAGGGGGCTTTAGCAACTCTAGATGAATCTGTAAAGAACTCAACGGTACGGCTTGAACGTTTAGAACATCTGATGGCAGAGGGACGAGCTTTTGAACTGGTTCATTTGGTAGTAGATAATGAACCATGTCCTGTATGTGGCTCTACAGAGCATCCACAGTTAGCATCCAAGCCAGAGTTATACCCTACAAAAGAGGAAGTAGAAGAGGCACGCGCAGTGCGGGATGAGATGATACAAAAGCAGGCTAGCGAAATTGGTCAGAAAGAAACGTTAGTTATTCGTTTACATGAGTTAGATGAGGAAGTTAAAGAACAAGTTACTAAACTTATATCATTGATTGATGATTTTTCGGAAGACACATTTGACTCTATTCAACAAGACTTGCTATCCCAAATGGAGCAGCTCACAGCTTTGCGTAAAGACACTGAACAGTTGAGCAAAACTATAGCTACAAATGAGGATGAACTGAGTGGGGCCAAAGAAACATTAGCGAAATTAGAGATGGCTCATAAGGAATTACTTGAAAGCTTGCATGATTTAGAGATTCAGCTTAGTTCTGTGCAAGCTAAAATTGATGCCTTATCTAAAATCTTGCCAACTACAGATCTTGATTCCTGGCATAAACAGATCGAATCATTAGAGACTGAAATTAACACATACGATGAGCAGTTGAAGCTTTGTAAATCAAGTCTAGATGCTGTTAAAGAGCAGCTCAACGCTAAACGGGGACGTTTAGAAATCTTATTTGCACAAGTGCAGGAAGAAACAAAAAATCTTGATGGATTTTACCAAGAATATGTAAAATCATTACAATCAATTCCTGTATCTGAAGATGACTTTATAGCTGCGCTAGGTGATTATAAGGCCTTAGATGCGTTTAGAACTGAGCTACATGCATTAGATGAGGCTTTTAGTACAGCTCAAGCTGTATATGATGCGGCTTTGAAACATGCTCAGTTTGTAATAGAACCAAGTGATACGGTTTCTGACGAAGTCTATGTTGCGGCCGTAGAGAAACGTGATAATTTAGTAGGTTCTCTTGCGGCTTGGGATAAAGAAACAAAACATATTGAAACCACATTAGCATCATTAGAAGAACTGGAAAAGGCTATGAGCGAAGCTCGTGAGGAAATCACTTTCTTAAGCCGTCTTAACGACTTAGCCAATGGCGGTGAACAAGGCTTTAAAAATGTAACCTTTGAACGATATGTGCTAGGTGCTATTTTAGATGAAGTTGTGTATGCCGCCAATTTACGACTTCAAAAGATGAGTCGTAGTCGATATTCCTTGGAGCGGTCTGACTATACTGGTGGTGGTCGTGGCAAACAAGGCCTTGATTTGGCCGTTATGGATGCTTTCACAGGCCAATCAAGACCAGCGAACACCTTGTCTGGTGGCGAAACCTTTTTGGCGTCGATGGCTCTTGCCTTAGGTCTTGCGGATGTCATTCAAAGTTATGCAGGTGGTATTCATATGGATACGATGTTCATCGACGAAGGCTTTGGTACTTTAGATCCAGATACATTAGAACTTGCTATGGAAACATTGGTACAATTACAATCTTCTGGACGCATCATCGGCATGATTTCTCATGTACCTGAATTAAAGACTCGTATACCTGCCCACTTAGAGGTCACACGTGGTGATGATGGCAGTACAGCAAAATTTGTGATTAACTAGCTATAGAATTGCCAAATGTGATACTATTAAAAGAGGAGAATTCCTACAAAAACATACTGGAATTAATTAAGGAGGTCCTATGAAATTTTCATTTGCTCACAATAATATAAATGTTAAGGATCTTGATAAAAGTTTAGCTTTCTATAAAGAGGCTTTATTACTTGAGGAATCTCGTCGCTTGGAAGATCCAAGTGGTGCTTTCATCCTTGTATATTTAAAAAGTCCATATACAGCGCATGAGCTAGAACTTACTTGGTTGCGTGACTGGGATCGCCCTTATAATTTGGGAGACAATGAATTCCACTTGGCATTTTATGTAGATGACTATGAAGCAGCTCTTAAAAAACACAAAGAGATGGACGTTGTAGCCTACGAAAATGCCGATATGGGGATTTACTTCATTGCCGATCCAGACGGTTATTGGACAGAAATCATTCCGGCGGGTAAATATTAATGGAATATATGTTAACTCGTTTAGAATGGTTAGTTGGACCAGATAAAATCCAAACCTTAAAGAATACATCTGTGGCTCTCTTTGGTGTCGGTGGTGTAGGCGGTGGAGCTCTTGAGGCTCTAGTACGTGCAGGTGTTGGACGGATCGTTCTTATCGATGGAGACTCTATAGCACCTAGTAATTTGAACCGCCAAATGATTACAACTCACGATACGATTGGTGAGCGTAAGGTAGAGGTGGCTAAATCAAGGGCTCTTTCAATTAATCCAGATGTGGTGATAGAAACTCATGATATTATGTATACTGAGGAAAGTTATCCTGGATTCATTCAAAGCTTGCATGTTGATTATGTTATCGATGCTATTGATATGGTAACGGCAAAACTGAATATTATTGAGGTTTGTCAACGTGAAAGTATTCCCGTTATTTCTTGTATGGGCGGCGGTAATCGCTTTTACCCAGAAAAACTTATGATTGCTGATATCAATAAGTCTCATACATGTCCTCTTGCGCGCGTTATGCGTCGGGAGTTAAAAAAGCGGGGCATAAAAAAACAATTAGTTTTATTTTCTACAGAAAAACCGACAAAACCACAGTTCCGAGGCGAAGCAACAAGTCCTGGAACATGTAGTTTTGTGCCACCAGTGGCAGGTTTTATATTAGCAGCCCATGTGCTGCGTACAATTTTGGAGGTACCTGAACAATGAAAAAAGCAAAAATCCATATGGCTGACGGCGGCGATATTGTAATTGAATTATTTGATAAAGAAGCTCCTGGCACAGTACAAAACTTCATTGATCTAATCAATAAAGGTTTCTACAATGGTCTTCGTTTCCACCGTGTAATTCCTGGTTTCGTAGCTCAAGGTGGTTGCCCTAATGGCAATGGTACAGGTGGTCCTGGCTATACAATTAAAGATGAATTAATTGGTAACCCACACAAACACGAACGTGGTGCATTGTCTATGGCTCACCGTGGTCCTAATACTGGTGGTAGCCAATTCTTTATCGTATACGAACCACAACCTCATTTGGATGGTGTACATACAGTATTTGGTAAAGTAATCGAAGGTATGGACGTTGTTGATGGTATTCATCAAGGTGCTATCATGGAAACTGTTGAAGTAATCGAAGGTTAATCTCATGAATGATGTATCTATTAAACATCCGGAATGGCTATATATTGATGTAGACGGTAAGACATCATATGGGTATGACCAAGAGTGGTTCACAGATGAGTGGCAACGCCTGTCTGGTTGTGGTCCTACATCGGCATCACAAGTTTTGAGTTATTCGCTATTTAGGGATGGCTTATTAGATTTAGAAACCACATCCGATCAAACGCTTGCTTTAGAACGGATGAACTTAGTTTGGAAATATGTAAAGCCACGCTTCGGTGGTGGTGTTTATAAAACGCAATGGATGGAACGAGGCCTGGTTCGTTTATTAGAAGACGAAGGCTTGTCATATGATGTACATATGTTAAACGTGTCTCCTTTCTGTGCTTCTCGTGTAGAGGTAGAGGCAGCAGCTCAGTTTATTCATGATGCATTGGCACAAGATGTGCCTGTGGCGTTTTTGAATCGTCATAAGGGCAAGGAAAAGGCTCTTTATACATGGCATTGGGTTCCAATTCACAAGATTTTTAGAGATGGCGATGATATTCGCTGTGGTATCTTTGATGAAGGTGAAATCCGTGATTTTTCATTAGCGAATTGGATGAAAGATACCATTTTAGGTGGCGGTTTCTGTTATATTAGCCGTAAAGGTTAAGTAATAGAACAATTAAAGTAATATACATACGCATCGCAATAACCTGCGGTGCGTATTGTAGTATAAAAGTAGGAGGTACTACATGAGTCAATGGATTACAGAGGAACAAACTCCTCATTTACGTCTCAGCGCTGAAGCAGAAGAAGTATTATATTCAGGTGAATCTGAGTTCCAAAAAATTGAAGTATTTAAATCTAAAGAGTATGGTACAATGCTCGCATTAGATGGCGTATTCCAAACATCTGAACGTGAAGAGTTCATCTACCATGAAATGATGAGTCATGTTCCATTATTCTTACATCCAAATCCTGAACGCGTATTGATTATCGGTGGCGGTGATGGTGGCGTAGCTAGAGAATGTGTACGTCATGACTGTGTAAAAGAAGTAACAATGGTTGAAATCGATGGCAAGGTAGTAGAGTTGGCAAAACAATATTTACCAACTATTGCTAAAGCTATGATTGAAAACCATCCAAAATTAACTGTGAAAATTGGCGATGGTATAGGTTTCATGGCGGAAGCAGAAGATTATTATGATGTAATTATAGTAGACTGCTCTGATCCGATTGGTCCAGGTGAAGGTCTATTCACTGAAGAGTTCTATAAGAATACTTTGAAAGCTCTTAAAAAAGACGGCTTGTTTGTACAACAAACAGAATCTCCTATGTTGCATCAACCGCTCGTAGAGAAAGTATTTGGGTATGTAAATAATCACTTCCCAATTGCACGTTTATATACTGCATTTATTCCAATTTACCCAGCAGGCATGCATTGCTTCACCTTGGGCTCCAAAACATATGATCCATTAACATGGACTCCAAACCGTGAACAAAACTTTGAAACTAAGTACTATAATGCTGAAATTCAAAAGGCTGCTTTTGCTTTGCCAAATTTTGTAAAAAACTATTTGCCAACTAAGTAATTTATATGTATAATAGGGAAGCACCATTCGTGAGGCCTTTGCTTCCGAAGTGCTTCCTTATGTATATAAGGCTAAAGAGTTTATATTAGAGATAATACATTTCTTAATTTTGATTGTAAAAGTTAAATGAAATTGAGAAAAAGGTGTTGACACAAATCTCTAGAACAGATATAATTCTCTTTGTTACGAAGACAACGTCTTCGATACCTACAAGGTGGTGGGTATGGTGAAGCGGTTAACACGGCGGATTGTGGCTCCGTTACGCGTGGGTTCGATCCCCACTACTCACCCCATAACCTACACATCATAATCACTGTAGGGGTGTCGCCAAGTGGTAAGGCAACGGACTTTGACTCCGTTATGCGCTGGTTCGATCCCAGCCACCCCTGCCAACATGACTCACTAGCTCAGTTGGCAGAGCACCTGACTTTTAATCAGGGTGTCCCGCGTTCGAGTCGCGGGTGAGTCACCAAATTAAAACTCACAAACTTCGGTTTGTGAGTTTTCTATCTCTATTTCTAGAGGATTTGGTTATGATTGTATGTATAAAATCAGTTGAAAATAAATTGAAAAAATCTTTGAAAAAGAGGTTGACGATTTAAGACTTCGCTGATATACTTATACAAGTCGTTAGGGCAACAACCTAACGTAACAGATCTTTGAAAACTGAACAATGATAGGTAATCAATCAATACGATTGAACATATGCCAGAGTGCGGGTTTTGACAAAGTCAAAACCAACCATAATTC